>Ga0116227_10005441_pt1 | contig 26813 bp, 12 predicted proteins | sample S1TSphgellanicum_FD_89693 | JGI IMG/M metagenome (GOLD analysis project Ga0116227, IMG submission 89693) | Host-associated microbial communities from peat moss isolated from Minnesota, USA - S1T2_Fb - Sphagnum magellanicum MG | ecosystem: Host-associated > Plants > Peat moss > Unclassified...
AAATCTATCCTTTCTGATTGAATAATATTCCCTAATTCATGTTTTGTTTTTTTTTTTTTTTTGTTTTCAATTTTTTTTTTGTTTTTTTTTTTTTTTTTTTTTGTTTTTTTTTTTTTTTTTTTTTTTTTTTTAAATTTGTTTTTGTGCAAGATTGCCATTGTTAACCCCTAATAGCCTAACATCTTCTTACACTCATTTACCTCTATTCCAAATCTTAGTTAAAAGTTTGTGCCAATTTTCTCATCTTTGTTGAAAAAGATTACAAAACCAATTGTTGGATGCAAACTTTACAAACTCATAAGTCTTTGGTAGGAATTTCAATCAAAATCAACCAAGGGGTAATGAAATAACAAATTTAGACTGTATTGATGGGGGTCAAATATGTGTTGGCCAAAGTTAAATATGAAACTTCAATTATTATAAAAGATTTCGTGACATGACATTGATGCGTGCATCTTAATATGGCATTCACAATGACAAAGTTAAATATTTGTGAAAAAATATAATGATAAAAATGTGGCTCTTGAAATAAGAAAAATCATAACAACATTCAAAATGTGAATGTTGACCTTTGAGAATAGTTGCAACTACATGAAAGGACATTACGTTGCCACATGAGTTTCTAGAATCAGACTCTATTGCCCACTTGCAATCCCCATCACCTTCATTGGTGCATTTTAAGTGAAAAAAATTGTGTTCACAAGTTTGAAGCCCAATGCAAACACTTATTTGATCAACACCTCACCCATGTGGAAATGTGGGGTCAACAAACCATGCAAACACTCTCACACAAATTTTTGTGGCAAATGTTTTTTAAAAATATAAACAAATAAATGCTATGGACTCAAGTGATATGATTTTATTAAGTTTGTGAATGATTATTACAATTTTTCATTTCCATATTTCCTATTTATTCCATTGTCCTAAATGGCCCAATATTATGGTGACACAAAAGGTTTGAATGAATGCATGCATGCCATAGGGGTCATTAATTAAATTTGTATATTTTAACATTGCATATGTTATCAAGGACCTTATGAATATTTAGCTTACTTTCCTTCCATCATTTGGTGTTTTACAAAATCAGGAAAACTATAAATTAAATTCAAGTATCATTTGCAAATGTTGACATAAAAGAAAGTTCCCATTTTATTTGTTGAGCACATATGTTATATAATTTGTTTGATGTTATGCATTGCCATCAATAAAAACCTTTGGAATAATTAAGGAACCATATTTTACTATTTGACTTATATCATGATACAAGTGAAATCCAAGGAATCACTTGTTTAAAGTTTGCAAGTTAAATATGTCTCCCATCTCCTAACATAGTTTTAACCTTAGCTTATTGCCCATTTTCAATGTCACGCAATTATGATTAGCTTTATAATTAAATTTAAATTAATTATGCTTAATTTAGCTTAGTTAGGCTAATTTAATTTAGTTGTGAACCAATTCCAATGTGAATAAGTTCAAACTAATTTGTGGATTGGGCATGGATGAATCCAAACCCACAAGATAAAAACAACATAAACACCATGTACCATGGAAAGCACATAAACATATAAAAGCTTACAAGGTTTGAACATGTACCATGAATAAGATTTTATTTGTTATGTGTTGTATGTGTGATGACAATGATAATTATAAACATTGATGTCATAGCACACAACATCAATCATGGGCACTTTTTAAATGTTAGAAAGGGGCATAAGGTATCTTATCTTCCCCCAAAGTTTATCCTTGCATGTATGGGCACTTTTATTCGAACAAATAGTCTACTTGGTGATTGACTATATGTGGGTTTGCCATCATAGGTAGCATGATCTAGGATGAGTTGGTTATATTTGACCTCACACCCATTTACAATATGACCATGAGCCCCAGCCATTTGAAATAGTTTTGATGTTATTTCAATTAAAAGAAATATGCACACAAAAGTCAAATATATGTGTAATGGGCAAAATAATGCAAATAACTTGGATTTTGGTATTGTGTACAAGTACATATGTTGGAAAATGTATTTAATTTCCCAACATGGTTCAAGGAATGTAAATTTGTATGATGTCATCCATGGTTTGCACATAGTTGAAGGATATATTAATGGGTTCACACTAGTTAGAACATTTGACCCATTTTAATATTATATGAACCATGTGTGAAATATTTCACAACAATTGTGTTCAAACTCAACAAAGGTATACAACTATCAATTGTTAAATAAATGTCAACTAGATTATCTCATTGGGTATTTTCTCAATGTTATTTATTCACATTTGGTAAAATCATAATTGAATGTGTGAGGTAGAAGGCATAAATTGGATTGTCTAGTGAAGACAATCTTTAAAATGATTTTATGTCAAAATGGATATGGGAATTTGTTAGCAGTCAATTAAATGAAATGTTCAAGAGGTCCACAATATGGTTGTGTGTAGAATCCAAATTTAAGATGTATTGTATTTGCATTGAACCAAGTGTTTGTATTGCATGACAATCATAAGGTAAAATTTGTATTTCTTATTTTTTGTATGTGGTGTTAAACATAATCAAAAGTATTATCACATGGAATATATATGTGTTCAATTTTAATTATTTTCAGCCTTCAAACTATTTTTTTTAAAATTCTATCATTTTGGCAAAGGAGAAATAGTATCAAATAAGTTTTTACATGTTTTATTGACATCAACCAAAAATTTTCAAAAATCATGCATTATCTATAAAGCACAATTTTCACCTTATGATTTAGGTTTTAAATTTCCCTATAATTTATAAATAAAATTTGTATCATAATTTGAAATGTTGATGTTTCCAAGAAATTTCAATCCTTAATTGTATGACTAAAAGCAAATGCGTTTATTGATTACAAGACTTGGGCTTTCCACTATTAGTGACAATCAACTAATGAAAGTATGTTTTGATTTTGTGAAAATTTAGTTATATTCATAATGCCATCATTGTAATGCATCATTGGTTCAAGCCTTATAAGGTGCATTGTAGTTGTTATCCTTAGCAGCTGTTTCACCATCAATCTCATGAAAATAAAAAATCAAATGCCCCATCCTAGTCCCAAAAATATGAGTTGTAGGTGGGACATGAATGGTTTGAGTGGTTTTAGGCTTATGCTTGTATTTCCTTGTAAATTAATATGCACAAATTTCAAAAGTTGTTTTGACCAATATGAAATTGAATATAATGGGTATTCAAAAATTGTGACAAAACAATGATGCCACCCAAATGCCTACTTTGTCCCATATTGAGTTAAACACATCAAAAAGTGTTCTTATTTCCTTCCACATTAAGAGATAAATGTGTGTGACCCATTTTGATCCCAAACCCATTGTAATGGACAAATATTGTATTTCACTCAATTAGGGCATCCAAAGTTAGGATGCGACTCCATTTCATTGCTTGCAAGCCATGTGAATGCAAGTCTTGTCAAAATGAGATAGCAAAAGACGCATGCTAATGGTATGAGTTAAAGCATAATATATGTTAGATTCCAAATCTAGTATTAGTTTCATACACATGTGACAATCCTTTATTAGTTATGCAGCAGTGAGTTTTTTCACATTTCTTGAACTATTTGAAAGGAAAAATTAGTTGGGTATCACCTATATAGATAGGGGCAAGTTGGTGGAGTATACATACAGGTCTATTATTGGATCTCCCAGAGAAACTTGCTGACAAGATCTCGGTCTTCAGATTATACAGCTTCTGAAGTTCTCTCCGGGGTTTTTCTTTGCCTAATTATTACATATTATTGTCTAGATTGCAGTGTGCAGTGTTGCATGTCTAGCCTCTCTGTGTGTATCTACCACAATTTTTTAGGTGGATTAGAACATGGGTGTCCTTGTACTGGGTGCCTGCAAACGTGGTGGAAGTTGGGCTGGAGATCATGTTGACATGATGTCGGATTGTAATCTCTTGCGATTCTTATGTTGATTACAGTTTTGCTTCTATCATGCTTCTGACAATTGCATTCAGTCTGCCATGAGACTAGTACTAATTGAGCGTTACTTAGCAATGAGGACGACAACCACCACCACCACCACCCGATTTGCACAAAACTGATTTGCACTGTAGCTGGGATAACTTCTTGCCTTGTAAATTGCACTAGAGCTTAACCCTTGAACGTCACAGCAGGAAAGCTCTCCCAAGTGCATGGAGTGATGATGTGTAGCCACCCAGCTGCCCAACAGAGCTGTCATATCCATCTATATTAAAGAATCTGGCTCTGTCATGTTGTAGGCAATGGCAAAGCTGATTGATTCTTTTGGTTTGGAATTTGGTTGAAAATGGAAATTTACCACTGTTGAGTGTGCAATTGATGTAACTAGGGACAGAAATGAGAAATTTCAATTTTATCGAGAATTTGATCCCCTTCTCATTCTTGCTTAAATTCAGAATTTGCAAAGTAGGTAGAATGCATTCACATGAGTGTGGTGAAGAAAAAGGTTTGGGGGAGGGGCATTTGGACTTGTGATGACTTGGACAAATGAATAGGTAGTCGAAGTTGCACATACAAAGGGCATATCAACACACAAGCAAAGAAATCTTATTTGTTTTTAGGCGCCTTGCATATGCTCAACCTTGCTCCTGTCTTAGAACATGGCACTCCATCATCTGATTCAACTCTTATTTTCAAAATGCTAAAAACATTGAGCAACAAACCTTTTCACTAATTCTCAGTTCAAGGGCAGTTCAAGCACATAAAAAGATTGTCCAAATTATAGCAATTTGGCAAGAACAACTCTTGGTTTTACCTTGCACTTCTTTTGGCACAATATAAGAAAATTAAGAACCTCTTCCAAGTGGAAATGCAATGCTTTGAACTATTGTAAAAATGCATTATGATTTGTTGAAATTTTGTGGTAGACTAGCTGAAGGCATTAGCCTACTATCTGAAATGTGCCTTCCAATTCGAAACCCTAAGTTCTTAGTATTTTGATTTTTGACAAACAATACCAATAAGAACCTAATAGCATGTGTCAAAGGTTGTGCTTTAAATGACATTAAAGCACCTCCACCCAAACTCAATATTTGGGCCTACGATAGTATTTTTCACATCCAAGATGACATCCTTCCTTATTGTTTCACATGCTCACCCATAAACACCAAAACTAGGACTCTAATGGGTGAGAGACAATTGATTGCAAACAACCTAAACCAATTATTCTTATTAGTCAATCAAGACTAAGTGTTAGACTCTGTTGGGCCTTTTGCCAGGCAGAGCATTACGCATTATGTGCACAAATGCTGGCAGAAAATACCTTCAAATTTAATTGTTCTTCATCCAGAAGATATTGTGCAGTGCACTGGTGGGGATGTTCTTAGTCCATCACAATAAATATTATCCTTCAATTTTTCTCCTTCAGTTTAGTGTACAATGACCACATTAGGTTCTTCTAGCTTTATACAGGAAACCAGTGTAGAGTGTAGACCTCAGTTTAGGGTACAATGATGATTTTGGGTGCTTTTACTTTCATGTAGGAAACCAGTGTAGACTTAGGTTTAGGGTACAATGATCAGTTTGGGTACTTCTACTTTCATGATATCTAAGGTTATTCAGAATTGGAGTAAGGAGTGAGGAAATTTCTCTCTTTCTTGTTGTGTGGTTTTCCCTGGTTTTCCACACAGGACTTTCTTCAACAACCCCTTACTGGAAGAAGTGTCTGTCTCTTACTGTGTGTTGTATTGGGTGAGCTCTGGCAAAATATGCATGTTTGTCAAGAGATGGGAGATTAGTGAATGTAGAGATGTCAATGAGTTTTCAACTAATGTCAGAAGTTAGCTAGCTGCTAGACAAGGAATTTCAAAGCTCTGGAAAGAATTTGATCCTTTACCAGAAGTCTTAATTTGTCACCAGTAGTACAGTCTAGTCGGGTTGGACCCTAAACCCCTAAACCCTAAACCCTGATCACATACTTCATAGCTACACTGGATTCTAGAACTTTTGTCTGGGGAAAAAAAAAGAGGGTTAGCTGAAACCAGAGTTGGGTGGTTATTAGAATTGCCAACTAATAACCGACTAATTGCCAAATTCTAGAAATTCACTAAACCGAAAATCAAATAAACAGGTTCTGATATATAATTGCAGGTTCTCACAAATCCGAGAACCTCGGATTCTGATGATACATAACCACCATTCTCCAACAATCTACAGAACCAGTCAAATAATGTTCTATAGAACTCCCAGTTATTTCATGAAAACTGCTGGTTCTTCCAGGGGGTTTTCCTTTTTAAAAAACTAGAACCCGAGGAGGTTCTTTGATTCTAAAGTGAGTGTAACATTTCATGAAACTGGGTATCAGTTCAGAAGATTTGCAGGTTCTTATTCTGACAAGGCTTTGATTTCATTTAATCAAGGATGTGAGCAACATTCAAGGGACATGTGATGCGAATCCAAAACTGGGGGGTGAAAGTCCCCTAAGGACTGAGCCCAGGTCAGAAAACTCTTTCAGTCCCCTGTTTTTTTAATGTGGGCTGACTTCATCCTGACTTCTCATTTCATCCCCAGTTTTGAGAAAAACTGGGGCCCAGTAGCTCCAGTTTAATTTGGGGTACTTTATGAATAACTCTATTGTCTTCGAATTTAGTGATCAAACTGACTAGTCATCTTGTTGTTAGTTGTTACCATGCACATATTTAGCCCTCACATTTAAATTCAATTGTTTTGTGTAATTGTTTTGTTATTATAGTAGGCCTCCCTTAGATATGCAAGAATCATATTGACACAACCTATGTTGGATGGTTCTTTGAACTGGACCAAACCCCTTCCAAAGGTCAAATGAGGTATATAGGCATATAACTTATGAAGGCCAAAATTTGAAAGATGTCATGTGTTACCATATCAACACCTACATCCATCATTGTTCACACACACAAACCTAATAACATAACAACCCTCTTCAAAAATGCATAACCTCCAAACCCAAAACATGATTCCCCTCCAACAATGTAAGAATCCAAGCTCAAAACACCTTGTGCAAAAGAAAATTGACATAACACAAAGAAAAATTACAAAATAAAAAAAATTATGTGATTTAGAATCTCAAATCATTTGAAATCACACATCTTAGCACTATATCCCATACGCTAAATAATTATAATCATGTTCACATTGGAACTAGTTCCGCAATAATTTATCTTAGTTTACTTATAATAATTAAAATATAAACATGTAACCAAGATAAAACTCTTGACATTTGTTGTGCAATACCATATCAACACCTACAACCATTGTTGTCTAAAAACACGATACAAATACACACCTCCTAAAGAGTGCATCACCTCCAAACACCCCTTAAGCCAAATAACAATGTAGGAAATATTTTTTGTAAATCCTTAAAATGAACACCTTACTTTAAGGTATAAAGATCAATAGGTTGACTACAAATGTGAGCCCTATTGTTAGTCACCTAATTGCAACTTTCAAATCCTCAACCAAATGTGAATCACCTTGGAAAAAAAACATAAGGTGTACTTCCTACCATTTAATTCAAGAATAGGATCCTAGGTTTATGAAATGCACCATTTCTTGACAAAAAGGCAAAACCATTTCTTGACTAGTACCTTGTCCAAGGGCAGTGTAAGGCATCCCATATGCTAGCCCCTTGAACACCAATCACACACTAACATGATAGTAGCCCCTATAAACTATCCACATAACATACAATGAAATTCAACATGAACAACCACCAAAGATGGGTAAATTTGGCCATCCACATTGGGGAGATGACACAACACACAATTATGCACATGATCCTTCCATATCTAACCGTCTCAATCCTCCAACGACAACACACTAAAAGGTAAAACCTTTTGCACCCACAAAATAACATGTCCCACAATCACATCCAAAGGAGTCAATGTTGTTTACTACAAGTACACATAGTTTCCCAATTCAAATCTATGAACTCAAAGCCAATATCTACCTCCTCAAATAGTGGTACACCAAATTGTATATTAATGTTAAGCAATTGTTAATTTTCCATAGCCATGGGCATTACACATTGGAACAAAGTTATTTGTTATTCACATGTTTGGAACCACACATTTTGATCATCCATATCAATGACGATCATATCTCATTGGATTGAGGTTAGTAACTTGGGCTCATGGTCAAATAGTATAAAATATGGTGAGAAGGATGCAAGGGAGGCCTACTAATTGAACCTATACCCCATAATTAATTAACTATGGTACCTATAGATCCCAATCTCTAGTGTGGCCTTTTAAGAGCCCATACTTCCACAAACGGAATTTTTGGAGCCCATACAATGGAATTCCCCATGGAATTTTGTACCTTTGTCAATGAGTATTTTGACTAGAGCCCCAAACCTATTAAACACCATGTCCAAAAATGCATATGCAACACCCTCACTACTATAATCTAGCAAAGGCACCAACTTTATCCATTTTTAAAAAATGTTTGATCATAACCAAAATATATTAGTTGTGTCAAACTTAGTGGATCAAAAAAAATCCAAACTCCACCAATACAATGGGCAATGCTTGTGAATGAAATGTAGGCATGTTGAATGATGCTCACATTTAATCACACACCACACATTGAAACACAAATTTTTGAACTTGCAATTGCATTTATCACCACTAATACTATGCCTAGAGCAAACTATAAGCCTTAAGAACCCCAAAATGGCCCAACTTTTCATGAACATGTTGCACAAGGTTCTCATGTTATTATGAGCATAACACAACCCACATTCATGTATAAGCCCACATGTGTAAGAAGGAATTACTTTCCCATTTGAATCACTTAGCCCTATGCACAACATGATTTTGTTCCTTATTTGAGGACAACAATTTTCGTAAATTTTTGTAATGAATTATGAAACATCGTCAATCATTTCATGATAGATATTCATTCAAAAACATCCAAACAAAAATGTTACATTATTGTTGCAATGTACACAAACAAAAAAATTCAATAAATAATGATACCAATTACATAATAAGGTCAACAATGTCCACAAGTAGAATTCAATATTTGATATTTTTCTTCAAAATCTACAAAGGAATGCAAGTCATTATAACGCAAAATTTATATCTTAAACTACAAAATTTCAATGAGAGCAGAGGTCGTATTGAAAATAAATTTTTCATAAATGTCAAATGGATATAGAAAAATGTGATAATGCATCCTCCATCAATCTTTTAATCAATTTTAATCAATTCATACAAAATCACATCAATTCACAAGAGATAAAACTCGAGAGCCTCCTTTAAAATGTCATACCAATAGTTCCTATTTCAAGAAGTTTCCAATATCATCACCACATACTAGAATTAAATGATTTCAAAACATTTACAATCAATATATATCAACTACCAATTGCCCCAACTTTTTGTCTCATAGACTTCAAAACACAAGGATAAACATTTGACAACTTAATCATGGGCTTTTGCCAACTAGTTGACAATGTATCATTTAATATGCAAAACATATATGTAATGTTATAAAATTTACGTTCCATATATGGACTCATAAACTTACAATATATTATTATCCAAAAGGTACACAAATCCAAATTCAAAAAAGGATAGTTTGAAATGGAAACACTTATTCCAAAACATAATATAACCAAAAAAATAGAACAATCCAACACAAATAGTGTTCACTGAAATCCTAGAACAAAAAGATGATAATTTGATTATAATAGACAAGGATTAAAACAATAACATCATTGATGGTAATATCATTGACTAATTATGATAAGACCTCCAATTAGCTAATGATTATGAAAACATACTTTCAATCGAAATGGATGGTTGAACAACCAACATCTACTTGAATGTTATATATTCAAAAACTACAATCATTAGATTACCAACAACACACAAATGTAATCATAGGAAGTATACATAGATACCTAAACAATTATTTTCAACTTGTTTTCATAAATGACAATCATTGAATATTAATTAAAATACATGTCTTCACTCCTAGCCTACATAGCACAATATACAATTCAAACACACTTATGATAAGAAGATTACCAAATGACACCATACAATTACTAACTAGTATAATTAACGTGGAAAACTTATTATCTACATTTGCAAATGTCATGCAATAAACAAATGATTCATCTTGTGGAATTTCCACAATAACATATGTAGCCAATATATAGCATTTGGAATCAACTTTTTAAAATATATTTACAATGTCCCACAAATGAGATTGCATTTGCATGACAACATGATAAAATAAAATAAATATCTAAGTAATGTGTAAAAAATGTTTTAGATTGATAGGAGCCCACGTCAATAAAGCAAGGTTTGGAATGGTCGACTTTGTCCAAGTCAAGTAATCTTTAGTTTATTACAAAGTGATGAAAAAGGAATACAAGAAAATGTGTTCACATTCCCAAAATATAGTTGTTTCCAAATAGCTATGTTCATTTGAAAAGTCAAAATATCATTTGTGAAAAAGGTTGCAACCATTTGTAAGACAATTTGGATTGGCAAATAAAATATATGTGATAATTTTGACATGACTTGGAAAGCACTTGAAAGGAGCTAAATGGTAATGTACATGCATTTCAATATGGTTGTTTGTGTCAAAGTTATAACCCTTCAAAATCACGTGACAATAAAATGCTTCAATTTTGGTAAAAGAACTTTATGAATTTTGAAAAAAAAATCATAGAGATATAGTTGTCATGGAAACATGTAGAATATATTATAAGGGCAAATAGTGTCTCCCATAGTGGTCAAAGTCATGGTGAAATTCATGTGACTTTGTGACCTGATCATTTTGGTTCTAATTACTATATATATATATATATGAAGTGAATGAAAATTATTGTTAGATAACATAAACTCATCCTAATCAATTGAAGCTTTCACTCACTTGTTTTAGTCATGGAGGTTTAAATAATTCATCCCAAATGTTGAGTTTTACTATTGTAAAATTTTTAAAAATCCACCAAGTCCACATAATGAACCTAGGAGTGTGTCAATCTATAGTCTAAAATGTATTTATAATGACAAAAGGTCTCAAAACATTTGGCACCTATTCAAAATATGCATCAAGTTGTCAACACAACAAAGGTCAATGAAAATTAACCATGTATTTGTGAGGCTTTTTGAAAGTTCTTAAGTGGTTTGCTAATTGGGCATTCCCATGCAAGTTTTGGTAAGGACTTGATAATAAATACATGGAAAGTTGAGGCTCCAACCAATGAACTCAATTGCCAACACTCAAAGATGCACCTTTATGACATTGGTGGGGATAGTAGTGGGTATTAAAGGACTAATTTTGAAATTTCAATTATGGGTAGGTGACCCAAGTGTTCTAGCATGGGGACCCAATGGGGACTAACATTGCTTCCTTTTGTAGTTGCAACTAATTTACAAAGTTCTCATAGTTTCATTCACATTTTGAAAATTGAAGCATTTCACTCTTATGTGAAAAACATCAATTTTGGCCTCAATTTTTCTTAATGAGTACTTAACATGGTCATTGTTCAACTATGTATCAAGGTGCATGTAGATTAATGACATGTTTAAGCTCATTTTTTCTAGTTTAAAACTTTAGATCCACTATCGAGTAGTGTTTGCCTAATCTTAGGTAAGTTCAATTTGATTTTGCTATCACTTCATCCTTTGTTTGCTTTTTGTTAAAATTTATACCAAAGATTTCCAAGTGGATAAACTTTGAATCCAATGGCTAATTTTATAATCACAAAATTGTAATGAGATGATTGAACCAACATTCTAACCAAGGTTCTATAATGTATGTAAAATGGGTGTGGAAAGGGCTTAGGCTCCTAGGTTATTATGGCAGGCCCTATCCATGTTCTACTTTTGAACTACACAATTCTAGTAGGAAGTTGACTTATAATTTGGGTTTAGTGTTTAGAAACTATTTCCATAACATAAAACACTTTGAATTTTTTTCTTTTATTATTTGGCACTAATTTTAACAAGGAATCTACCTTTATTTTTAAGCAAGTTTCTTCTTCAACTTTGTTGGGCTTTAACCTACTGAATGTTTCCAATCTTCATTACTAAACTCATTCTTGAAACAATATTGTACATGCCTTCAGCTAAATTAGATGGGCATGGAATGTGTTTCTTGCATTATAATTAAACCAATGTTGCAACCTTAACATTGGGCTCATGATCAAAGCTGTGGGCACAAAAGATGATGTGAGTTGGAAAATTGTTTCAAGTCTCATGCACATTTTCACAAATGTGGGAAAATGCAAAGGACGTGAGTCTCAAACACTCCCAAATGATAATCACTTTGGGAATTGGAGTTTTAAATTGTTCAAATTTTTGGAACAAAAATGAAAATAACAAACCTTGTCCAAATTAAACCTTATTTAGACCATTGGAAAGGTCTTTAAGTGTAGATGTAAAACAAAAGTTTCACATTTTCCATTTGGAAATCTTAAGGTCAAGTTATGGCCCAAAAAATGCACAAAAATCAAATTGGCAAATTTGATTCATGAACATTGAAACTCAAGAAACATGGGTCAAATGATTTTAGATTAAACCATGCCATATGGCATTGGAAAGATTTCATGAAGGGATTTCCCATTTGAAATTCCTTAATTAAAATTCACATGCAGAAATTATGAGCTCACAAAGTAATGAAATTTATAATAAATCATAATTTCAAAAGTTTTTGGGACTCCCATGTGGAATTTTAAGAATTTTTGTGATTTCAATGTAATTTGCATCGCCAATCATAGAATATACTATAGGGTGCTTCCTCCCAAGGGTTTGGGCCATGTGAATAAAGTGAATTTTGGTTGCCTCTAATAAATCTTAGCACCACTTGGGTACAATTGTAATAGGAGGAGCCAAAAGCACTTGTTAACTACAATGAAAACCATATTTGCATTATTTTGAAAAAAAAATTATTGTATTTATTGAAATAATTATTCATCTTTACTCATAAAGTTGGAATCACATTAATTTGAAATCATTTAATTACATTATTACAGTTGTTCAATGTCATATAATGATTTGTCATACAATTTTTTTCAACATTAAAAAATTGAATGTGTTTTTTGTTACTCAAACCTACACCAAATGTTTTCAAATTTTTGCGGGATTTAACATATTTAGACAAAAGGCCACATGTGAAATCACGATCAAAGGAGCTAGGGGCGCCAACATAAAAGTCCTTTTCCAAGGATTACACATGACATGTGTCATTCTTATGTTGGTTTATAACTTAAAATTATATATTTCAAATACACCATTTAGCACTACATTTTAGATATAAATACATTTTGACTAAAAATTGATTTTATATCATGTATATTATGCATTCATGCCTTCTATCACACACACACACACACACACACACACACACACACAACAACAACAACTTTTGTTAAAGTCACATTTTCAAAATCCATAATTTTTAGGGTCAAAAACACTTTTGAACCAAATGTGCTTAAATGGGTTATAAAAACAATTTTCATCAATTCAAATCTTTTTTCCCTTCTAATCATCAATGTTAAAATCTTTTCCAATTTTCCAATTTATATTTAACATGTACTTTTTATTTAATGTATCAATACATGAAGGCCATGTGTACATTTTAGTCCTTAGTAAGGATTCTAAACTTATGACCAGTGGTTCCTTTTATTGTGATTGCACCCATTTGGTTTCAACTTGTGTTAATCAAATTGTTTTTTTAATTTGTGCATGTTAATTTTTCCACAAGCTTACACTAACACTATTGTCCTAATTTCATCCTGAAGTTCCCACATGCCCCTTTAACCTCCAAGTGTGTGGAAATAAGGATGTGCCTTGGGTTGCATTATGTTACAACACTGCAAATCAACAAAGTACTTACTTCCAATTAATTGACAAACCCAAAGGTGTATAGATCAACATAGAAGATAGGCGATCCCATTAACACTCATGAATTTGTGGTTATGAAACTTTTGAAAAAATTCATTGATGATACTAACAATTAAAGTTCAACAAATTACACTGAATTCATTTTCTCAATAAACACATATCAATAATCATGAGTGCACATAGCAAAAAAATTTATTGAAGGGGACTTGCTTGCATGAATTTGGTATTGTTGACTAACTGGGTATTAAATATATCTTATTATTCATGTTTGTGGAGTCTTACATCAATCCACCAAGATGACAAAAACTAGCCACTATTTTAACTTATAAGATATGTAAAAACTTTTAACTATTTATCATTGTACATCTTCTCTAGATCATAATATAATGTGTAGATCTACACAACACATCATAAGGCTCCCACAAAATCACACAAAAGTTTCACAACTTTGAACAAATTTGACGAATTCATGCATTAGCTTTCAACATTGGCAACTATGATATGATGCAAGCTATGATACCCATGATAACTTTAACATCACACAAGAACCCAAGATCAGTTCTCATAGCTTTGATGGCATGGAGATCTTCATTCATTTTGACAATCAAGGACATGTATTTTACAACGACCTTTTTAGTAGGAGACAACATAGAAATCCACCTTGTTTTCACATTGCAAAGCAATTTGTTCACTTTTGTTTCCAATAATTATGTAAACTTACATTACTCAAGGTGCCTCTTGGGTGAAAAAGATAAATTTATGCCTCTGTTGAAATTAATTTTATATGGATTGAATCCAATTGACTAAAGGAATAATTATGCGCATTTGGGATGGAAGTCATATGATTCAAGAAGAAATTTTCTTCTATCAGGTGAATGAAACAATCACATAAATTTCATGCTATTTCAAAATGAAATAAATTTCATTCATGGAATATCATTTAGAAATTTTCTTTATGCATAAATCGTTGTTAGAGTTTTAACATCCATTATAGATTCTAGGAATGAACACCATAAAATGTCATCCATGAATTATAATGAATAACATCTCATTTTATTTCAATATGATATACAAATCATGCCTACATTTATTTTATTCATGAAAGTTCATTTGAATTTCATTCATGAAATATCATTTACAAAATTTAGTGACAAGGTTATTAGCTTCATGTCAATTAGTTCTTGTGTGAATCATTTAGGTTTAAAGGCTTCATGGTTGTTTAATGCCAACATATATAATGTTACTAGAGGTTGGGGATGGGGGGTAAACTAGTTAGTCATGTCACAAGGGAACATGTAGTAGGCATGGTTTTATTTGAGGAATTTCTTTGTGTAGCCTAAGTGATGTTCATCCATCTAGGGGGATGTAAAAAAGAAGGCAATCATCCCTAGCAAGCAGCCCTTTTTTTCTAGTGAGTTGGTGCAAAATTGCATTGAAAATCCTTATTTTCCTTTCGCCAAATGAAAATTTCACAAAAATTTCGCCAAATTTGGTCACACCTTACCAAGTCTATTGCTAGCATTGCACCCATTTTCAATGTTAAAGGGCCGCTTCATGCAAGTTCCCTCGCCAATATTTTTGTTGTTTTGAAAGTTATTTTGAACCTTTGTCACCATCAATGCTAAATAATTTTCACAAGGATCGGCACTAATGCACCATGACCAAAATGGAAAAAAATAAAATGCTACTAGGAAGATTTAGCCATCTTTGGCTACAAACCCACATATGGAGTACAAATCTTTAATTAATATTCCTAATATTCTATATTTATGGTCACAACCTAAAAACCAAATATAGAAATTAGGTTATTGTTATGATTGCTTTCCTCACGAATTCACCTTGAAAATTCATGAAATTTTATCAATCAAAGTTCATCAATTGAAAAATTCACAAATGATATCTCATGCATGCTCATCCATAAAATATGGAATACCATTTGCTTCGCTATTTTTTCAATTTCACTTTACATGCTTCCCAATTCCACTTTTGCCAAATTGGGAGAATTCCATGCTACTATTTGGCTATTTTGCTGAATTGATTTTTTACTTGTTGCCAAAGTTCATGTTGCCGAATTTGCAAAGTGTGAACAATGCTCGATTGCCAAGTTCATGTTGCCTAGTCATCATTCTCAAGCTACCCACAATTTTTTTAATTCATGGGATATCATCGAATGCCTAAATTAATTTTGGACTACATAACCGGTGAGAGCATCACAGTTACCGGGGAAAAAAATGAGCCACAAGAGTGGCAAGTTTTTTTTTTCCGATAATCGGGAGCTGCTCGAACTGTGTTACACGACATAACCCGTGACTCGATGGATGGGATTTCACTCGCCCAAAAAGCAATGACTACTCGGACATCTGGGATGAATGACATCTGGGATGAATATTGTTGTTGTCGTCGTCCACAGAACCCCCTGCACCTGTCTGGCCAACCCAGTACGTAGCCGATTATAGGTTGTAACTTGAGACCTCTCCGCTGCTAGGGTTGGGGGCATTCTCAAAAGAAGGGGCCTATGACAAGACAATAGCCACATTTGTGACGAGACAATAGCCAAATAAGGAGGCTTACTTAATTTCCTTCCCACTCTTGAGGAGTCGGCATAATATCCCACTGATTTTGTAAGAGGGAAATTGATGGATATAAGGTACCCTCTACATACACTAGAGATTTTCTCGGAGTGCTTTAGGATGAAATAAAGTTCATCAAAGAAGTATCATTTGTAATTTTATTTCATCCATGAAGTGCAATTCATTGACAATTTATCACTTTTTGCATGAAAAGTTAATTACTTTCAGGGTGGATTTGATTACTCATAAAGCCAAAAAAATTTTTTGATGAAAATCGTCAAAAGGCAACAATAAACTAATTTATTTTCACTTAATTTACAAGGCTTTCCATTACATAAGGGCATTCCTAAAACGCAAACCTACCTCAGCTTCCACCTCATCAAGGCCCTTATTTCAGGAATGCCATCACCCTAGGGCCTTACCACACTTTTTTTGGGGGGGTCATTCTTATGTTTGTATCACTTACTTGGCTGCCATTGTTTTTGATGAAATGGTGAACTCATGATATGAATTAAGGGTAGTACCCTAATACCTCAACCAATTTGACATTAGTTACATTACTTTCAGAAATTTTGAAAATTTCAAAAATTATTTCTTCCAAATCACAAAATATTGTGAAGGAACAAATTGAATCTTTAAGGATATTTCATCTGTTGAAGGAAATATTTTTTAATTAATTAATTATTTGACAAACATGTGTTGAAATGGCCAACGTACTATGATATAATTTTTAGCACAATAATTTTTTAAAAATTCAACATTGAAATTTTAGCACAATAATTTGGCCAGATTTCTATATGTGGTTCAAATAGGTAGCCAAAGGAAATTTATTTTACATCAAAATTATTTTCATATTTAACTTGTAATCAAATTTGGTTAAATTTTCTTGTGGATCATTCCCACTTTGGCCCGTCTACACAACACAATCTGCCTACCAAATGTTAAAAAAAACACATTTCTAGTGCTATAAGGTTACTAATGTGAACCATCCTTTTAAGGTGTTGGCTATTTGAGGGTTTGAAGGCCATTGCAAGCAAGCTAATGACGTTCAATCTAGAATTGTCCCATCAAGAAATGCGTAGGTGGTGGAGGTGCAAGAGAAACCTTGGGCACATGTAGCAAATGGAGAGTGTATATGCCTTGCAAACCAGCATATACACCTCTTCATTTGTTGTGAGAGCAGTGGTCAAAAATAAACCTTTCACACCATCATTATGTCGACAAATGAAATGAATTTTTTTTCACTTTCCTCTTCCCACTGGTAAAATGAAAAGAAAAAAACCTTTTGGTAAGTTCCAAGACAATCCTCCCAAAAACCCAAAACTTTAAAGGCAACCAAGAACCTATAGTCAATCCATAATCTAGAAAACAGCGACAATAATCTAGATAGCAAAGTTCAAAGACACAAGTGAGGAGTGGAACTATACAACTTGATTGTGTTTTGATATAGTTCTGTTTGTGATTTTTAAAGGAAAAAAATGGAAGACAATTGCCAAACTCTTTCATGGGTTGTCTTTTGAAAGGACCTTCTTCTTAAAGGTTCAATATTAGCTCTTCTCAAGGGTAAAGGTTAGGGTCTTTTCAAGTTGTAAATTTGAGTTTTCCTTCTCAACCTTTGGGGTTGGGCTTAAATGTGAATGTTAATTTGAGTGCCCCTAAACTTTGGGTAAGGCCTCAAATCGATAGGAGATTATGGACTAATGGAAAACTCCAAATGATGATTGATTTGTGGGATTCCGCATTAGGAGTATCAGAGGCAACCTATGGCTGTAAATGATTGGAAGGAGCTTGTTAACAAAATCAATGCAACGTTCCCTAATGAGGTGTCACACACTTGGAAGTAATGTCAAAACAAAATCACCAAGACGAGAAAGAAATATCATGAAGAATATGAAGCATGCAATGCAACAGGTGCTCCTCCTTCCTCTTGGTCATGGTATGAGAAGTTTCATAGCATTTTAGGAAGAATACCAAAAAGGATAGGTGTAGTTGGTGGCATTAGTCAAGGTTCTCATTTACCACATCTTCAAGTGGTAAATGATCATCCTAATTCTATTCTAGAAACATAACCACTTAAAAACCTTAAGCATTAAACCCTAGTTTTTGTTGATAGTAATGATCATGTCACACCAAATCACACATTTGATATAGTTTCACCTATGACAAGGGCATGTAACTTACTTGACATTAAAGGCAAACCCAATAAGAAAGCTACAAGCAAAAAATGATGTTTGTCTAAGGAACCTCCTTCCATTACAAAAGGTATCAAAGAATATTCACATACTACAAAAGAATTAAAGTTCTTAAAGATGCAAATGACAAAGGAAATTATGACCCGAATTCTAAAAAGTGAACAAGTTGGGAAGAAATTGTTATTATAGGGTTGATTATAAACAATTACTTTTTTTGCTGAAGTTTTAAAGCCTAGAGATCCAACAAGGCCTAATTCTTCTATAGGTGGTAACATTTGACATCACGTTTCTTGAGAGTAATGACCATATCAATGTTAAACAATGTCATTGTATGATGATGAAATAAAATATATTCCAATTCATGTTCAAAAATTCTATTTAGGTCCTTTACTATAGTGGGATGGTAATAGCAAGTTGGAGAAGGTAGGCAAATGCAATTTGCATAGAGAAAGTCAGTGGTATCTTTTTATGTTCTTATGATGTTTTCTACACTTGGGATGTGAAAAATAAATGGTTGATTAGCTTGATCTGGATTTTGGTTGTAGACAAATGAAAAGTATCCAGATTTCAAACACAAGAAGACACATGAAGGATTCTAACTCGAGGACCAATGAAATCCATTGTGGGTGGCATTAGAAATAGTTGTAATGGCATCAAGCACAATGCAATTGAACATTTTTGCATGGAATTAGAAGCTCACAAAATATGTGAAGGATGGGCAATTGGAGAAGGCAATACAACTTTTCCAACCAATGCAACAAGAGGGAATGACTCTTAACAAATGCATGTGTTGGTTTAGGAGCACTTGAACAACTCATTCAAAGTGGTTGTGAGTTTGATGTTTTTGCGAGCAATAGCTTGGTGGACATGTATGCAAAATGTGGGAGCATCAAGGATGTTTATAGTGTGTTCAACAAGATGCCATTATGAAATGTGGTCACTTAGAATGCCATGGTTTTGGGACATGTGAAATGTGGGCAAAGGCAAAGACATTTGAACTATTTCAACAAATGTAAAAGGAGGGTATGTGACCAAACTTTGTTACTTTTGTGGGGGTGCAAAATGCATGTGCCAACATGGTTGCATATGAAGAAGGTAAGAGTGTTCATTAGCAAATTATTCGAAGTTTTTGTGAATTTGATATCTTTGTTGGGAGTAGCTTGGTGGACATGTATACAAAATGTGGGAGCCTTGAGGATGCTCAAAGAGTGTTCAATATAATGTCATTTCAAGATGTGGTCACTTGGAATGCCATGATATTGGGACATGTGAAATGTGGGCAAAGGTAGAATGCACTAAAACTATTTCGACAACTGCAACAAAAAGGTGAGTAGCCAAATTCTGTTACTTTTGTAGGGTTGCTAAATGCATGTGCAAGTGTAGTTCCACTTGAAGAGGGCAAGGGTGTTCATGAGTAAATCATTCAAAGTGGTTGTGAATCTAATGTCTTTGTGGGGAATAGCTTGGTGGACATGTATGCAAAATGTGGGAACCTTAAGGATGCTTGGAGAGTGTTCCACAAGATGCCATCTTGAGATGTGGCCACTTGGAATACCATCCTTGGAGGATGTGCAAGGCATGGTAAGGAAGCTTTTAAATTTTTTTAACTAATGTATGAAGAAGGTGTACAACAAGATGATATCACTTTTGTTTATTTTCTATCTACTTGTAGCCATGCAGGTATGGTGGATGAAGGCATGCACTGTTATGTTACAATGTCTATAGACTATATGATTTCTACAAAATTATCACATTACACCTTTATGGTTGACCTTCTTGGGCGTGATAGCCATCTACATGAAGTAGAGATTATGGTCATGGCAATACCTTGTAAATCGCAGGTGTCTGCTTGGATGGCTTTGTTCGGCACTTATAGAATTCATGGTAATGTGGAGATGGCAGAACATCTTGCCAAACAAATTCTTGAAATGGAGCCTAACAATGCTATTAGTTATGTGTTGCTATCAAACATCTATGTTGTTATTGGCAACAAACATCTCTCTGAAAATGTTGAACGACAGAAAAAGGAAAAAGGGTGTGAAGAAACAACCAAGTCATACATGGATTGAAGTGAATAACGAGGTGCATACTTTTGTAATAAAGGATGAAGACCACCCCTAGATGATTGAAATTCATGGAGGACTATAGAAATTGTCAGGGCTCATGCATGATGTGGGTATATACCTTGTATGAAATTCATTCTACATGATGTGGAAGAAGAAGAAAAGGTATTTCATTTATGGCACCATAGTGAAAAACTAGCTATTACATTAGGGTTCATCAACACAACTCCTGGTACTCCTTTTCGAATAATTTTTTTTTTGCAGGTTTGTGAAGATTGCTACACTTCCACCAAGTTCATTTCAAAAATAGTTGGGAGAGCAATCATGATGAGGAATGCCTATCGCTTTCATCACTTTGAAGATCATATTTGTTCTTGCATGGATTATTGGCGATGCCAGTAATATGTCTAGTCAATCACAATATCAAGTTCATTTTGTTTACAGTAGCATGCCTACTAGCATTATAAACATAATCAAAGTTCAACATCATTATCAGATGTACCAATAAAAAGGTGGCAATGGAGTAGTGTCCTTGGAGTTTTGGTTTCATGCCTCTGTCGTTTGTAACACTTAAGTCTAGTGTTTCCTTTGTTTATGGAGTTATTTTGGACATGTAAAGGATTGTGCAATTTTTTTTAGTGTATTTTTAATTCGGTTATATGTGAGAAAATCGTTCAATAACTTACAAAATTCATAAGGAACAAGCTAGCTCACAAGAGTTCCTTACGGATTTCATAAGTTATTCCCTTGGTCTTCATCTTTTATTTTCTTTTAAGTTTTTTTACATAAGTTAAATTCTCTTTCAAAATGCATTTTCCCCCCAAAACTCATACATTTCCTAAATTTAAGTCCTAAACATTACTTACCTTGAATAATGAAACCTTAATTTTAAATTGATTATCTAAACCTGAATAAAACCTAACCCTAGTTTCTTAAACTCAATAAAAAAATAACACTTGAACTATGCTTGAGCTCTCAAACAAGGTCACTTATAACTTTTTTTAAGCTCTTGAAGTGAATTGCAAAAAAATGTCCAAAAACGATGGTAGGGTAGTTTGCCATATGACCGAACACCACCTATGACCGAACATTTTATTAATATCTTCTTCATCTCTTTTTCATTTTTGAGTGATTTAAAATGTTATGGGATCGTTAACTTTGAGCTCTTCAATTTGTCTTAATAGCAAAATCAAAGGAATAATTATAGAAAAACAAGAGCACAAATAAGCTTTTCCAAGTTATCAAACGCGTTTTTCTTTTCTTTTCTTCTCTTCTACCTCTCTTACTTTCAATGCTCATAACTTTTTCATTTTTCGTTCAATTTAAGTGATTTAAAATATTATAAAAGTGCAACCTTATGATCTACAAGTCATCTTTAAACCATAAAGGAAATAGAGCGACTTTCAAAGACTTTTTTGGGTGTTTAGTAATAGTCTTCCAAGTGTGTGATGGTTTTTCATTTGCACCATTTGACCCCCCCTACTTTGGATGGTCACATTTGACTCATTTCTTCATCTTTTCAACAATTCAAGTTTTTGTGGGTGCGCAAATAGTAGGGCTAAGATTCCTCTTCGGGCATGAAATTCAAAGGAACACTCTCTAGAAATTCACAAACCTTCTAAGACACTAAGTGTTCGGTGATCAGCCTGGCTACCCTAATGGTTGGCAAAACAGAAAATTGAAACTCAAGTAAACTTCAAATGTGTATCTGAAAAATGTAATGCAAATCAAATGTATCTTAAAAAAATGTAGTAAAAATCAAATGTGTATCTTAAAAAAAAGTAATGAAAATCAAATTATTTTAAAACAACAAATCAAATGCAAAAGTCTTAAATTAGGAACCATCATACATTTTTAAAGCATTTTGTGCACCTGTATGGGAAAAAAAACTAAATTACATAGTAATATATGTAGTGTGAAAAAATGATGGTGTAGTGTTTGAAAGTAAAACAAATTCAAACCAAACAACACCGGTACAAGAAGAATAATAAATGCTTGCACATAAATAAGGAACACTTACACATGAACAAAAAATTCATAACTAAGAAAAAAAAACAAAGCTGTTTGCCAACACTTGCACAAAATCCAACAAGGAACAATAATTTCAAGCAACAACAGAAGTTTAAAAAGAAAAAAAAAGAATTTTTTTTTGCAAATAACAAAAAAAAATCAAAAGAAGCAAGAAATAAGGAAACATGAACAAATGTGCAAAAATGTTGCACATGTGTTGCAATGATGTAGGGTTGCAATGAATAGGAAGGTAAGAAAGAACGCATGTGGGGGACAAAAGTCGAAATTTGTGAAAAAGAAGAATACTACACTAGGGAAAGAACAATTGAGAAAGCAAATCATAGATAATAGAAATAACTTTGAGTAAAAAATAAATTAAAAAAAATTGATGATAACTTTAGCCGAAAGAAAAAACTAATGACTACTTTAGTTTTAAGGCAAAGGATGGAAAGAAATTGAAATGACAATGAAAAGAAACCGGAAAAATGCGTGATTCTTTAGGCTAGAGAAAGTTTTTTTTTGGGAACCTTATGGATTTTCAGCCTTGATCCCTTAGCATCATGGCCTTGTGCTAGGGGCCTCAAATCCATAAGGTTCCCAAAAATAAACCTTTTCTTATACCGAGTAGATGTTAAGACGAGTGTTGGGTGGTTTTTAGCCTTCGGCTGAAAATTAGCATTAGTTTGTAATTTGATTGCAGTGAGAATTGACTAGTGACAACCGACGGTGAAAACTGCCATGAAAACCTGCTTGGTGGTTTTCATTGGAGGTGAGAACCACCTAAGTTCTCATTTGGCATCAAATGTGAGAATCAGACTAGTTTTCACATTTTGAGAAGGCTCGATTCTCATGGTAAAAATAATAAATAACACTAGTAAATAACAAGTAAGAAGTAAAAATAATAGTAAAAAAGGTAAAAAATAAGAATAATAATAAATAGTAAGTACAAAAAGTAATAATAAGTAAAAATAAGAGTAAAATTTTAAAAATTAAAAAATTAAACTTATCGTTTATGAAAATAAAAACTCAAAAGTCAGAATTAAAAAAAACAAAACTTATTGTTTATGGAGGCAACCACCACATTAGGGTTAGGGGTTAGGGCACTAACCCTAACCCTAATGTGATGGCTGCCACCATTTGGGGTTAGGGTTTAAATTTAGTTATAAAAGGAGCCCAAACTCCTTCTTTAAGTCCTCTTTGCTCCTACTCACTATTACACATCCAAATCCTTGTTTTCTTATGCTTTCAAACATTCTTATTTTTAAAATTTTCATTTATGTTTTGTGTTATTTTTAGTTTTAGTTTTGGTTTTTTACTTTGTTTTGCAAGGTTTGTAGTTTGTAATTTCTATGTTTTGTGGATTTTTTTTTTGGCTTGCTCCATCCTCCCTCTTTACTTTTGTAGGTAGTTTTTAGAGCTATGAGCAGCAAACAAAAGCCAACAAGCAATGTAAGTCTTTTTAATAAAAAAATCATTTTCTATTTGACCATTTTTTAAGTTTTTTTACTTTTAGATTTAGTTTTTCGAATTTTTGTACAATACGATAGGGTAAACTGGCCTATCACTTAACACTAGCCTATCACCAAACATTTTGGCAGATCTTTCTCAATTCTTTTCCATCTTGAGTGATTTAAAATGTTGTAGGAGCACCTTTTCAAGCTTTACAAATCATCTTTGAAATGCAAAGCCAAAGGAACAACCAAAAAAGAAAAAACAAAGGAAATATGTTTTTCAAATTGCAAAACATGTTTTTTTTTCATTTTGACCCCTCCTATTTCATCAATGCATAACTTTATCATTTTTTGTTCAAATTGAACGATTTAAACTACTCTACAATTGCCATTTTAAGCTTTACAAATTAACTCCAAAGGCAATAAAATAATATTTTAGGATTTTTTTGAGGGGTTCAGAAATAGGCTATGAGCTTTTCAATTAAGAATTTTTTGTAAAAATGACCCCCCTACTTCGGGGGGCCATAACTTTTTCGCCTCTAGTCCATTTTTGTCAATTTTTAATGTGATAGATGTGTAAAGAGGAGGGCTCCATCTACTCTTTGGACACCATAAACAATGGGGCCCTCTTGTAAAAACAACAAGAAACCTTACTTTAAGTGTATTATGATTAGCCTCTCTACCTTATAATTTATTTTTGTTTTGATTTTGTAGGAAAGGGAAAGAAGACAAGAAATTGTGTCTAAAACTTGTTAGCTCTATTTTTAAATTTTTTTCTTTATAAATAGAATTAATCCATCACATTTTATTTATTTTTCTATTTGATTTCATTATTTTTAAACATTACCTTGTATTTGATTTGTAATTTTGTAGATAGTTTGTTTTATTAATATGTTTAAACTTATTTTTAACATTTCATTTATTTTATTTGCATGTTAGCCTTGATTGTTGGAAGGAGATTGGTGTTTGTTTGAAGGGACAATAATAGTTTCCATTCAATTATTATTCTTTGCATTAAGTTTAGAACCAAACACATTTTTTTCTCTTGTTGGAATTTTGACAATCCTTAAGATATGTTAGTTATAGTTTAAAATTTAGATAAATTAATTTATGTTAGTCAAAATTGGCCCAATGATCATAGGGTAGGATGTAATATGCCATAAACTTTGGTGGAGTTCATAGAGAAGGATGAAATTTTAGAAAAATAGTTGAAGGAATTTGAAGGGGGGTTTGAAATGGAAGAAATTACAGATGTGAACTTTTTATATTGAATCAAATTATTTTCCATCATTTATTAATTTACTTGGTTCATCATTTATTGTGATTATAAGAAAAAAACACACAAAAAGAAAAACCAAAAAAACTTGATTTATGAAAATTGACCTGTGAGAACCGCCCTTAAAAACTGATAGTTCAAAATTTTGTCAGATTTGCTAACTTTGAAAATTACCTAACCATATACATTTTTTAAATTATGAAAATCGGGGTGATTATCAAAATGGGAGTTATAAAAAAATAAATAAAAGAAATTAAAAAATGGGGTAGTTTTCATAATTTGCCCCAAAAATTGGAATCGACGGTTTTCACAAAAATTGAGAACTGCCCAACATCAGTTCAAACCATCAAAAATTGTGATGAGTTTTTAATTGTAAACTAACAAAGATTGGAGATATTAGTCTTGGCATGTAGTCTCCGAGATTGGATCGTTGTATCTAGTAGTAAGAAGTTGTAATGATGCCTTTAGGTGATGTTTCTATGTTATTTAACGTTGTCTTTGTTGAATATTTCTTAAGTTCATTGATTGGTGCTTTTGTTTTTAGCATATTTAGGTTTAATCCATCAAACAAAAAATGAGTAAATATATGATAGGTATATTGGGTTATTGAGCTATTGATTTTCAAGAATTGGGCATCAACCTAGGTTCATTTGTCTACCTTATCACTGCCAATAACTATTTTGTGATATTGAACTTTCTAAACATGACTGTTAACTTTCAAGGTAGTGTTTTTTGCCTAATTATATTGACGGTGATGATATGTTGGAAGGCAATATCAGTTGGTCATTTGGTAAATTGAAGTTAGGTGTAGGACAATTAACACTTGGAAATTGTTTGTAAAAGTTGAAGTTGATTTAATGCAGACTAGAAAAACATCATGATATTAGGTATTATCATCTAGAAAGTAGGATGATCACTACTAGGAAACTTGGTATGTTTTTATTAGCAAATCTAGTAAAAAAACACCCAATTTGAACAAATGTTAAAAATACCACTAAGTCATTTTGGATAAATTGATTTCGACATGTCTATTGTGAAGGGCGATTTTTTTGATTGACAAAGTATGGACCATTTGACTAGTCAAATTTTTGCATGTATAATTTTTTTTTTGTGTGGTAGGTAGGCATGTAGGTAGGTATTAAAAAGGTAGGCAAGTAGGTAGCTAAGTCATAAAAGGCAAGTAGCTAAGTGGTAGTTTACCCTACCTTACCCTATTTTACTTAACTTACCTTAACCCAACCTAGTATATATTATTTAACCTACCTTGCTTACCTTAACAATGATTAGGAACATCAAAATACACAATATTCTTGATATTATTGAGATTTCAAAATCTATGGAACCTAATAAATGTATTCAAAAAATAATTTGTATGAAAATGTTCATTTAAGTGTTTCCTA
>Ga0116227_10005442_pt1 | contig 26811 bp, 22 predicted proteins | sample S1TSphgellanicum_FD_89693 | JGI IMG/M metagenome (GOLD analysis project Ga0116227, IMG submission 89693) | Host-associated microbial communities from peat moss isolated from Minnesota, USA - S1T2_Fb - Sphagnum magellanicum MG | ecosystem: Host-associated > Plants > Peat moss > Unclassified...
GCAAAGTTTTGGATAGTTCGCAATTACACATGATGCATCCATTCTATGAACTCTATTTTCCACTCATTAGAAGAAAATAATGTTTCATATGCATGAATGGCATGGGTTTGCCAACCCTCTATAACCAATGATCCCACCCCTTTGGCAAACAACAAGGGTCCTTCCTCTTCAATCATTTGAAGAATAGCCAACCATTGCCTACTATGTGACCTTTTAGAAAACCATCTTGATGTGTTATTTTCAATAGTTCTGCATAGTGGGTGCACCAATGTATTTTGTAACCCCTTTTGAAAATAGGTATAATTTAAGAAACCTTGCATACCATGGCATCGGGTCAAACATTTGTAACCTCTTCATGCTACACATAACATCATCGTACAAGCTTGTGGTTTCTTCTTGGTTATGTGCCCATGGGAAAGTGGGAGCAAGACATTGGAGTGCATGAATTGAAGTGAATAAATGGTAAAATGGGTGCCAACCCCATTTCCTTTCCTTAACTTTTGTAGCATGCAAAACGTCAAAATCTTGCATTTGTTTATCAATGTAATCTGCCATCTTCTCTACATGTTCCTTTGCCCATTGTGCTTCAAGCTTTTGTTTGTTTCATTCAAGTAACTTGTATCTGATGTATTCAACAAGTGAGGTGAATTCTTCATCCACAATATATTTTAGGGTTCATTACATGGCCAACAGTATTTCACACTTCTTTCCTTTGGGCTTTTGATAAATGGTCATGGCACAAGGCAATAAACCTTACATTGGTTAGTAAATCGTTCACAATTATAAGGAGCATGTTCAATATATATCATTATAAGGTAAAAGGAAAACATTGTAAATATAAACTTGTAACATGTACATAGAGTTCTGAAATGATGGGCACATTTCAAAGTCCTTGTAATAAGGAGTTTTGAAATTATGGTCATGTTTCAAAGTCCATGTAACAAGGAGTTTTGAATCTTGGGCATGTTCCAAAGTCCTTGTAATAAAGGATTTTGAAATTATGACCATGTTTCAAAGACCCTGTAACAAGGGGTTGTGAAATTATGGGCATGTTACACATGCCCTTTTAACATGAAAAATGGTAGTAGTTAGTAGCATGAAATAATCTAATATCAACAACCTTAACCAAATGTAATGTTATGGATGCACACATAGGGTCCCAAAACAAGGACAATAAAAGAAAGGATGCAAACAAAACCATAATGAACAATTGGAATGGGGATGTTATAGAAAGTTAAAAAGTTGGATTATGTGTTTACAACAACCTATTCCAATAGTGATGACTTGAACTAGACTAACATGATGCCAAAACCGTTACAAAAAAAAAAGATATAATTACATTATGTGCATGGAACATAACCTAGTCTAATGGCATAAACAAAAGAATAACGATGGCATGAACTAAAGTATAACATGATGCAAAACATTTGTTACCAACAAATAGGCTAAAATTGGATGCTACAAACACACATCGGTATTAATGAACTTAAATACAATTTGTGATATTTGCTTGATCTTTCATAGTCCATTGGCCAACTAACATTGAGAAAACATTATCAACCCATTCTACCCAACCTCCTTCAAGGAGAGCCCAATATATCGCAAGTTATTTCTTGAAATCATTAATAAAGTTACTCAGCCATATATGGAACTAAGCAAAACAATTTGAATGGATGCTTGAAAGGAAGAGGTAGCAGTGGCTCCCATGAAAGTGTAACATGTTCACGAGCCTTTGCCTCCACATGTTTCAAATACTAATTACGCACATTTTCAAATTCTTCACCACTCCTCAAGCCCCCAAGTTGAATTTCATGTTGGTCAAGAATTGGAATTATAGGCAAGGATTTAGGAGGATTTTTACGCTTTGAAACACATCCCATCATCTAAGTCAAGGACTTTGGAGTAGTCCTGGGCCACTTACTAGGAGGAGAAAGTGCAATAAGTTCAAATGTAAAATTTGTTTGTGGAACCTTGTCTTGGGCATTTTGTTCACCTTGTAAGGTTGGGTGAACAAGACGCTGTCCATTTTGTGTATGCCAATTTTCACCAGGTGTATATGTGTCAAGTTTATTGACATTTTATTCATGCTAGGCTCTACAATTGTCCCCATGATGGTATAATCATCCTCATTTTCTGATGATGGCACATTCACTGGGGTAGACATTGTTTGTGCACCTTTGTGTCACCTAGTTGTTTTTAATTATTTCAATTTGAGCTTTGCTTTTGGTAGGACACCCTTGGATACTTGTAGATGATCTGCCACAACATTTGTGGATTCCAACTATAACCCAATGTTTGATGCAATCACCCTTGGATTAGATGTTGATGCTTGTTGTTTACAATTGTTTTTGTTATAAACAAGCTCTAGAAATAGCCCCTTGAGACTTTTGAACTTGCACACTCGAACATCCACATGGTTTCCAATTCTAATGGCACCCTTATCTAGGTCTTGCTTTGCATCGACTTTTAATTACGTCCTTAACTTAAAAGACAACGCACAACCATTGTTACTCTCCATTGTGTACTTCATAAGCTTGGACATTTGGGCACTATGTAGGTTAGGAAAAACAAAAAGAGAGATCTAGTTCTTTGTGCCTGGGTGAAATGGACCAAATTCACAGCCTATAACCTTGTGGTCAAACAACGTTAGCTTATTAAACCACTCTCCCCCACAATATATGCATTAGAAGTTAGGGTGATCCTTCTCTCCTTGTAGCGAAGGAACTCAAGTAGTTTGGGTCTACTCAAGTATTTTGCAATAAAGCTCAGGGGTCACCCATTGTTATACAAACTTCCCCACATTCAATTTGCCATAATACCTCAACAAGCCTTCAAAACGTTCCTTTGACACCATCGCATTAATCTTTTCAGTGGCCATAATTGATAAAGCACCTACCACAAAAAACTCTGATTGTGAAAGATTATTCTGGTATGTCCTATAATACTAACCCAATACAACATTATTAGGAATTAATTGAAGCTTCCAAAGGACTAAGTATGTACCCATTACTATTACAAGAAACAATACAAACAACATCAAAATGTAAGCCAACAAAATGCAAAGTTCTGTGCACATCCTCGCAAAGTTATGGAAATAATAAACTAACCAAAGGTTTTGTTGCAGTCTAGGGTTTAGGGAAACTAATTGACAAGTTTAGGGTTCCATAATATTCTAATGATGAATGTGTTCCCACCAAAATAATTGTAAACATGTTACAATGCAATGGGTTAAAGTAAATATGCATATCTAAACTATTGACAATTAAAATGTTGCATACTAAAAACTATTTGAAAAATCAACTTAGCTACAACTTCATGTGATGGAGTTCCATCATAAATGTATCACATCAATATTGCACAAACAAACAACAAGATCATATGCAAGAGGAGGATATTAGATTAATGATTGGAACTTGTCTTTCAATGTTTATACATGAAAGGTCCAGAATAAAATACTCTTTTAACAATGACATGTATAAAACATGTAATAATGACATGCATAGTAATAACTAAACATGGACTGACAATATAAAATATACATTAAGATAATAACATGATATCAATAGCTTACAATCCATACTTAGTCATTATAGTAAGACAATATGCATGTTACAACAAAGACATGTACATGTTATAAGATATCATTATATATACATATGGAAAAAACATTATGGAATCAGAAGTTACATACCAATGTATCCAAAGCAAGGATACACTATATATGTACATGACAAATTAGCATAATGATATGAAATTAACATGTTACAAGAAGCCTTCACAAGTTAGGAGAAACTATCAAATGTTAGAAAAAATTGGGATTACCATATTATCAAGGTAAAGAGGACTAGTTACAACAACATCAAACAAGCTTCCCCATACAACTAAAAGCTACATTACAAGATGGGATTGACATTATCTAGTGATCCATGTTACACCTAGGATTATGTACATAAATTCTAGGCATGTTATACAAGATTGATTGAATGCCTTATTGAAATGAATTCCAGGTTACAAATTGTGGTTCAATGGACCTACAGGGATAACACAAAAATGTTGTTCAATATCACATGAAATAATTGGGGTGACCACATCAAGGAAAGTGGGAGTGGTTATAAGAGGAGACAAAGCAAATTACATACCTTAACTAACAAGGTATAGGAACAATTCATGAATAAGGACATGTTCCAAAACATGTTGTGAGTTGTTACATGAAATTGGGGTCATTGTATTATCTAAGCAAGTGGGCCTAGTTATAACACCATCAAACAAATTACATCAAATGACACACAAGGTGGGAGGAATCACATGGAATCAAAAGCTACATACCAATATTACAACAAATTGGGATTACCATATTATCAAGGTAAATGGGGCTAGTTACAACAACATCAAACAAGTTTCCCCAAACATCTAATGATCCATGTTACACCTAGGATATTATACACAGATTATGGGCATGTTATAGAGGATAAATTGAACACCTTGTTGAAATGAGTTACAAGTTGCAAACTATGGCTCAATGGACTTGCAACGATAACACTGGAACGTTGTCATATGTCACATGAAATAATCAGGGTGACCACATCAAGGTAAGTGGGAGTGGTTACAGGAGAGGGCAAAGCAAATTACATACCTTAACTAACAAGGTATAAGATCAACGATTCATGAGTAAGAACATGTTCCAAGACATGTTGTGAGATGTTACATGAAATTGGGATCATTATATTATCTGAGGAAGTGGACTTAGTTACAACACCATCAAACAAGTTCCATCAAATGACTCACAAGGTAAAATATTGTAAAAAGGGGCTTGCTACAAGGCATGGACATGTTACTTGGAATTAAAATCATTTAATAAATCATGTTTCAATTAGGATTGAGTTGACAAAATAGGCCAATTTTGGCAAGATAGCGAATTAAACACAGTTTGTGGGCATGTTATAGAAGATAGATTGAGGTTACTTGGAATGAGTACCTTGTTGAAATGAATTATAAGTTACACAATGTGGTTCAATTGATTTGTAGAAGCACCACAAAGACATTGTCAACACAAAATGGGGACAATTTATGGGCATGTAGCCGGTACAAAAGTATTCCTACGATTGTTTTCCTCTAATTTGCCCATTTGCCCGATTTATTTTCACCTTGTCATGCCTAGGCATGTTTTGAACCCATGTTATGCACATTATGAACATATTAGGGGTATGAAGGGGTATGTAACATATTACTTAGCATGTTATGTGAGTTACAAGTGTAAAACATGTTGTATTATATGAGATGACAAGTGCAAAACATGCATGGGTGTCACTTGAAAAAATATGGATGGGGCAAATGGGTAGATTGGAAGAAAAATCATAGGAGTACTTTTGTATCGATTACATTCAATCCTTTTGACTGTTTAATATTTTTCATCTAAAGTGGGCCTAATGGTGTTTTAAATGCAAAACCCTTTTGACTCCTTATGTGGAAAACCACAATCAACATGATTAACATTTGGTGCAAAGTGCAAACATGTTGGATTCAAGATTTGAGGCCTTAGCTTAATGAAAGCCAGTTACTTTTTGCTCATTTTTGGTTTTATGACTTGCTTTGTGTTATGATGCCCATAACCAAGTTTGTTGTTTGTGAAGGAATTGGGGAAACCTATAATTAATGGCTAAGCTAAACTTGCACCCACATTAATACATTCACCTTCTTGAATGAGCCCTTTCTTCGATAATAACTCCAAGACACATCAAAGAAATGTTATATTTGAACTCACAGACCCTGATTTAATTTAAAGCCCAACTTTACACTAGGAGTCAAGGCTAAAAAAACTTGGGGCCAACTTTGAGCATTTTTGGCTTTTTGTTTGGCCCCAAATTATTAATAAATGTTACAACATTGGCCACAAGGGTTCCAAATTGGCTTCCCAAATTTGATGGTATCCTTTTCTTCAACCTTGGGGCCAATACAAGGCCATAAAGTTCAACATTTATTAGTAACTTAGGACAGATTGAAAAGATTTTTAAAATTTTAGCCTTGATTTATAGTGTAATTTAGACCTTGGGGCTGATTTCAACTTTTACACCAATAGGAATGTGTGATTTGAATTGAACATTGGCCTCAACTCCTAATGTAAAGTGGGCCTAAAAATAGTTCCACAAGTGCTAGGTAGATGGCCCTTGATAGTAAATTTTGGTTTAACACAATGGCTTTGGCCTAGACATTTTCCTTGAGAATATGGAAGCAAGCAAAAGGCTTAAGAAAGGATAATGCCTACTATTGATTATTGGATATATTGTTAGACATGTGGTTGGTCCAAGTGGGTTGCTAATAGTTATTACTGGTTACTAATCAGTTGTAATGTTAGTTTTAACGTGGGGTAGGGAAAAATAAAAAATAAAAAATCTTGGTTTTGGGAAATATTGTGTTCCATTGCCATATACTCAGAGCACCTGTGGAGCTGGTCTAAAGGATGATTTTAGCTACAATAGAAAGTGTCTTTCTATGTCAAGTGATTTCATTAGATTTTAAATGAAGAACTAATGTTAATCACTATGGAAGTCACCATATGGGAACAAATCAGTTCACAAAACAAAGAGAAAAAACCTTTCAAATACCCTAGACTCCTTCTAAATATAACATGCATACTAAAAGTTCTAACATAATCTATCAAATGGATGAATGATATTAAGTTAAAAATATATCGATTCCAACACCCCTTAGTATGCTCAACATACACAAACACTTTTGATTAGCAAGATATGGTGGATGAGGGAGATCAAACAATAAGGCAACATAGATCTACTTCTTCTACATTATGTCCTAGCAAGATGTCAACAATGTTATTTCATTAGCAATGTCTTTGTTAGCAAGATCTAAACATCTTCTTTGTTAGTTAACAACATCTTTTTCATAACTCTTACGTCATCAACAACGTTTTCCTTCACATTTTATTGAAAGAAATCATTCCATTCGTCATGTAATCACACCTACACACACTTTAATTTTGCTAATCCCAATCAAATTTTTAGGAGATTACTAAAGTAAAAACTCACTAAATCATTATCTAACTTTTAGACTTAACATTCTTTAGATTGAATTTACTTATACATGATTCAAATTTAGTTTGACCTAAAGCCTTTGTGAGCATATCAGTAAGTTATTTTGTTGTATTGATAAAATCAACATGAATATTTTCTTCTACTTTCTCTTATATAAAATGTCGATCTACTTCAAAATGTTTTATCATGAAAAACCGGATTTTTATAGAGTTTAATGGCACTTTGATTGTGAGACATGATTGTCGTGAAGGCACTCGTGTCTAGTCCTAGTTCATGCAATAGTCAATGAATCCATATGGCCCCACGACAACAATTTGCTAATGATCAATACTCAAATTCACATGACAACTATGAAACTAAATTTTATTTCCAACAAGCCATGAGATGGGTGTAGATCCAAGGAGGAAAATGTAAGTTGTTGTGGAGGTTCAATCATCTAAATCAAATGTGTAATCTGCATTAAAAAATCTTCGAAGTTGGGTATCCTCCCCCTTGTGAAAAAAAGGCCAACTGACGAATATTTTTAGATGTAGCGAAAAATTTGTCAAACAACATGAAGATGCTCAGTTTGAGGTGCCTATATGTGTCAATTGACAATGTTGACAACACATTGAAGTTTAGGCTAAATTTTGGTCAAATAATGAAGTTTACCTACCATCTACCAATAAAAAGTAGCATTGATTAGTTTAGTGCTAGTATCATGTCAAAGACGAATGCTCTCATGCGTGGGAATGTGAACTAGTGTGGAATTAACCATGTGGAATTCATTAAGGAGATTGCAAGCATAAGATGTCTAATGAAGCAAGAGACCATGTGTGGTGTGCTTCAATTTGACGCCAAAATACTTTTGCACATGGCCCAAGTGAGTCATACGAAATTTTGCCATCAATTGAGACTTGTGTTGCACTATTCCCTATTTGTCATTCCTTATGACAAATAAGTCATTAACATACATGACCAGAATGACCTCAAGAATTGTCTCTTCTTATTAAATCTCCAATAAAAAGGACCCAAGGTTTGATTTGAGTGCTAGAATTTAGACAAGAAATAAGGAGGAGCAAGCTTTGAGTGTAGCTCTCGAGACCTTGAGGAAAAGCAAGTGCATTGCAATTCTAGATTCATAATCCAAGGAGGCCAAAACTAACCTTTTCGTCCCAACAACTTTTCTCTCTCCTCTTTCTTTGAGAATTCTAAGGACTAAAGCAAGAGGGGAGTTGTACATCTTTGTGGCTCATGAGGTTGCTTCTATCTTTAGTTTCCTCTTCATTGGAAAGATACCAACTACCCACCCACAATTTTTTATTTTTAAAACATTTCTAGCACACTCCCATCATTTCCACTTTTCGAGCTTCTTGTAGAAACAATTGGCAATTTGGTTTCTCGCAAAATTTCGAAAGTAATTCTCCAATTGGGGTTCTTGTAGCTCTATTTGGATTATCTAGTGAAAAGTTCCTATGACAACGTTGACCTAATTATGTACCCAATTGAGAAACATTGAGGTTTTTGCACTAAATGTGTCAAATTTAAAAATATATAAACAAGCTTACAAAGCACAAAACAATAATGCAAGATTAGTATCCATCCATGAGAATCTTAAACCCTAATCAACTGTTCTTCTACTATGTCAATGCTTGAAAGAAACCCTAACCAAACATTACTTTGAAAATTTCAATCACTGATTCCAATCAATTGTGGCAAGCAAGGAAAACAAAAACAAGTATTTGGAAGCTAGAAATTATGAGCCCCTTGGGTAATGTTAACTTAAACAAAATACTCAAAACAATTACACATATGTTCATGAAGCAAAATTGTGGACAAGCATTTCAACCATTCAAAGGGTGTTTTGCTTTGATAGGTATTAGGTGTTACAAACTTAACAAAGAAGTATCCAATATTGTCACACATGGGAAAGGAAAAGAAGCAGATGTGCCAAGGCTCATGTTTAATGGGATTTTCGTTTGATCATAGGAGCTTGAAAATTGGTGCTCTTAATGTGGAGAGAAGTTTCACATGTCATTAGCTTGTAGAGCTTTGCAGGAGGTTGTGAACTTCAAAAATGAGGTTGACAGAAAAGAATCAGCTAGGTTGTTTAATGAGGAGTTTCATACCCCAAGCCACATCTTTTTGTGCATTGAAAATGCGGGTGGTTTACAAGTGCAGAATGGACACACTAAACTTTCGGTGGCTCTTACAAAATTGGTAGGCATTGTTCCTATTCTAGTATGTCAAAATCCTTTTTATAAAACCTTAATAACCAAGGTTGTTTAACTGACATTTTCCCCTTTTTGATATCATAACAATGTTGTTTGGTTGTTTCATGGGTTTGTTGATGGTGTTCATTGATTTCAATTTATTTTGAATTGAATATGACAAATGGAGTCATTTCATAATGAGCTCGGTTGGGCCTTTTCACATTCCACAGGAGTTTACAATTTGATCTAAATTTTATTGAATCACAAATGTCACCTAAATGTAAAAATGTTTTGGGACCTTTGATTGAATGTGGAGGATGCAATGAGGAATACTTTTATGTGTTTGTTAGTGGATACATGATTGGAATCAACAACAACATCAATTGCACAAGTATGTTGAATGCTAGTAGTTGTGTAAGATTTTCCTCATGTGGGTGGGTGAAATTTTGTATGGTTTGCTTCCAAGTTGGATGTGTCATGTTATGCAAGGATGGTGACAATTTTGGAGCACTACCACTAGAGGCAACTAGAGCTTGGGCACTAGGAAAAAATATTCCTTTCTTAATTAGGCTAGATATTATCAAGGCTCTTCAAGGCTCTGAAACAAGATATTATCTAAGCTCTATCAAGGCTTTGGAGCAAGATTTTAACCAACAAAAAGTCCCAAAAACATCAACTATTTTATATTAAATTGTTAGAATTTTGTGGAAAAAGAAAGGTGAATAATTTTTTCATTTGAAGTATGGGTGGAGTTGAATTTTTGAAAATGTCTAATTAGTGTGGGTGGTGACCTTGTGTGGATGATTTATTGGAACTATTACATTTGAAGTTTGAGTTACTTAGTCATGGCAATGATTTCAAAGTTTGGGGAAAAAAAAATCTAACATGATCTTGTTAGGATGTCTAATGATATTTACAAGGGATTTTCATCAGACAACTCACGAATAAGAAGATAACACTAGTTGTTTATTATTAGAACCATCTTGATAGAGTATTATTGTGGGCAACCATTGTAACCATGATTTGCAATGAACTATTCCCATTGTGAGTTGAGTACATTAGGTAGTGCACTCATTGAATGGTTGTCATAAAATCCTTTAAGAACCAAAAACATCCACACTTGCCCACAGTGTTATTTGAATTTTTGTCATTAAATTCAAGTTATATGATTGTTGGTAAATGTTATATCAAGGGGATCACAAAGTTGGTCCATAAAAGATGAAGGCTGAAAATGGTGATGAAGAGATTTTTTTTGTGAAAATAATTTTTTTTTATGATGATTCTTTGGTGCAACAGAAGGTTGACATATCTATTCCCTCTTGTGATGATATTTTTGCATCCAAAGGTCACAATCATAGAATGTTATTAACCTTTCCAATGGCCTTAGATCCCTTTGCAAAAAAAAGGTTTTTCCATGACATACCCAATTGTTATTAATGCAAAATTGAATTTGTTTATATTTTTTCACTTGCAATGCTTGATGCAATTTCAAATTGATGATCATTATATTGGATTTTAATTGTCTTATATGTTGCATCTTAATTGATGATCATCTTAGTGATTTTCCATACACTAATGATGTTTCATAATTGAGTATCTTTCTGGATTCAGGATAGCCTTGTTTTTCCTTTAAAAGACATGATAAATACGTCACAATAAGTTTTGTCTTTGCTTTGGATTCACAATACCCTTGCTTTCCAAGCAGAAGACTTGAAAAAATAGTAATAATGGTGCCTTCTTTTATGGGTTGAAACTTGAAATTAATGTATGCATGATTGCATGATATAAAAAACTATAGAAATTTTTAATAGATATGTTTAGGTTCCACTACTACATCATGTGAAAGAGTTCAAAAATGATGAAAACCTACCAATTATCAATAAAACAAAGAACCCAACAAATGGGGAAAAAAAGGTACAAGATGGAAGGACACAAGTCATAGCGAACTAATAATATTCCAAAGAGGGTAAATCACAAGGGGAACAAGAAGTCAAATACTTGAACCTTCCCCCCCAATTGTGAAAAACATATTAAATAAGGAGAAGCTTCTGATTTGGAGAACCAAGAATCAAATTGGGGACCAAAGAACACTCCAATTCAAGGATTCAATTTGCTTCACATGAATCCAAGTTAGTTCCTAGGAAATTGGACCTGGACCCTCGTCTAAAGTGGAAAACATTAAATACATTTTTTACATTAAATACTTTGTTATTCAAGTAAGTACACCATGTTATAAATTGTTCATTATATCCCATGTTACATGAGCTATTGAGATGGTTTGTAACATAACTTGAAATAATCATGATCATGTTATAGTAGAATGTGTAACTAGTATATGCATATCTTACTTGCATATCTTCTAATATGTTAGTTACTTACATGAACTATTGAGGTGGTTTATAACATAGGTTGAAATAGGTTTGATCGTGTTATAATAGAATGTGTACCTAGCATATGCATATGTTCTAATTTTGTAACTATCATGTTTCCATTGTTATCCCTCCATGTTACAACTCCTATTTGTAATGTATTCATTGATTGTAACCATGTTACATGATTTACTATGTAACTTGCTAATTAGTTTCCCACCATATGATGCAATTATTTCATATTATAATCTAACGTCTTGAATTACTTTGTAGGGTTGATGATAAATTGAATGAGTTGAAGAAAGGTGTGAATCTGGAGACAACTAATTACACTGTTTTCTTCAAGGGTTTGAAGAAAATGGAAATCAACATTGGTTTTAATGATGTTAAGGAGCTCACTCATTTTTAAGGCACAATTAAGTGACACATGGCTTGATTTCATGCTTGTACACACATTTGCAATGAATGTAACATTGAATAAGAGTGGATATTTGTTGTTGATTTCACAAGCCTCTTCTTATTTAAATAATGATGTTAAAAGTAGAGGAGGGGTGGCTAGGTGGGGGAAGAAAAATTTCAAGAACCATACAAATTCTTGTAATATTGTGATTGCCCCTTATTTAGCTTTGAACCATTGGTCCTTGTACATACTTGAGGAGAAGAGGACCATTCACTTTGATTCGATACTAGGGCACCATGATAATCCATTAGCTTTGCAATTTTCAAAAAATGTGCAAAGAACATGGGCTATTTCTAAAGGCTTGAAGCTAGGTGATGGGAATTTTGAGGACTTCATGAAGGTGGAGTTTTGTATTCTCAAGGTGTATAATCAAACAAATGACTAGGAATGTGCACATCAAGTTGCTACAAACTTTGCCACCTATTTGAAAAGCCAAGGGACACAATCTTCTTTATTAAGATAGTTACATATGCCTATGCCCTTAGATTAGTATGTAAAATCCCTTTTTTGTTTTCCCTTTTGTAACTTGCCTATGTTATTGGATATGTAGCAAGCATGAACCATTTATTAAGAAGGTTTTTCTATAACAATGTTTGATGTTGTGCATTGTAAAGGATATGGTCTCAAGTCTCAACATGGGAAATTGAGAGCATGATCATCCACAACTTTGTTGACAAACTTGGTGTTGTAGATGAAAGTACAGACTATGCTCCTCCAAATGTTCTGCTTATAGGGGACACACAATTTGGTCTTAGTGCTACAATTGTTGTAATAGATGTAGAAGCACAACAAGCCATCTTGGATGAACTTTGGAACAAGAATCAAGGTAGCAATTTAGAGAAAACTCTAAAAAAGGGCAAGAGGGTCACGAAACCTAGTAAACAACTTGCCTTCCCAACCATTTTTGACCCTATAGCCGCATGTAAAACACCCAAGGCCCTTGGCCAAACCATGCAAAGTAGGACAAAAAATGTCAAAATATGTAATGCCCCTTGTAAAAAAAACTAAGGACAAATGTTTTAGTGCCCATAGCATTTCCAAACATGTTATGTTACATGTACATTAATATGTATGTATACAAAATTGAGATGATGTTTCTTTCAACATGTATGTTGATGACATATAATGTAATGTAACTGTAATGTAGTGGTGTATAACATAATATAACCGCAATGTGGTGGGACTTGTAATCCAATATAATTAATGTATGTTATTGTGCATGTAATCTTCTTTTGCAATGTCCTTGTGCTTTTGTAGGTTATGATCAAACTATTTTGGATGGTAGAGCTTTAAAAGACATTTAATTGCTGAAGAAGAAAGCAATTGGGCATTGAACTAAACACCCTTAAAGGAAGCTAACTTTGACCAAAACCTTAAATTTATCTTTGTGTTTTTTTTAGTAGTCTTTTTCTTCTCATTTTCAAGTTTAGGGTTTAAAGTTGACATCTTATTATTGCAAATCTTGTAATTTAAACTACCCATGTTGGGTTTAGGTTTGACAGTGACCTTCACCCATTGTGGGTGAACACATGAAGTTCACAAGGGATGTTACATAGTAGGTGGTCAACGCATTCATTTCTAAATATTTTGTATGATTCTTTGTTATTGTTCAAAATGTTCCTTTAATGTTGGTTTTCGCAATAGACTATGGTTAGAAATTGAAACATAATCCAATCTAAGTGTGAAAAACACTTGTAAGTTGTTACTTAGATGCTTTTGGGTTGGCGCTTCTATTTATGTTTGTTGACATATTAATTTTAAAGCATAGTTGTTTAATAACACGTAGAAGTATTAAATTTAAAGGGGTGCATGTTTAATAACAATGATGGTTATTATCCAAGGATTGGAAGCACATGTTGGAAAGGTCAAATAGACTTGTGGCCACTCATAGATGCAAAATTAAAAAGATTTCTCTTCACCCTTTAAGTTTTGATAAAATCAAATTATAATTTTCAAATTTGTTTATTTTTGTCTTTAGGAAATGACACAATACTTAAGGTATAAAGGATGTATATGCAATGTGAGTAATATAAATATGTAGTAAATTGACAAGTGATAAACAACATTAACATGTAACCCAAGTACATTAAGAATTAATCACAACTTACATTAATAGTAACAAACAACATTCACATGTAAAACCATGTAATGTTAATAAATAATTAAATTTAAATGTAATCCATGTAACAAACATAAACTATAATATGCAACAGTGAAACAAGTAACATTACCCAAATATTATATTAACAAGGAACCTTTAACATTTATAAGTTAGTAACATAGATCACAAATTATGTATGTTGTATTAATGTTTATCATTGTTACAGGTATAATATGTAATATGTTTAACCATTGAGGGGCATTTCCCCATAGGGTGAAAGCACATTATGAGTGAGCCAATTTTCACCAAAAAAGGTGATGTATAATTAGTATCATCATACGTAGTAAGTTTAAATTTTGATGGCATCATTTGACAATCCTATACATAAACAAAAAATCCTAGAATGTGCACAAGAACATTTTGGAATTCAAATTTTACTTTAAATCAAGATTAATTTCAATCCAACGATTAGATGAAAAGGATTGAATAAAATCAATGTACACAACATATATAATGTGTAATTTTTTGTCAGCCATAGAGCCTCATGTTTGTGGTTCATAAGACATTACTAAACAAAATAAATCTGAAAAAATAATGCAATGCCCAACTATAAAATCTCTTTTTCTTTCATTTGGTATTGGTTTTTTCTTTAAATACATATGATATATATTTTTTATTGCTGAAAAAATTGAAAAAAAACATATTTTGAATGAATTTTCAGGAAAAAATTTAAACTTCCAAATGGCCCTATATTCAATTGATGTATATCAATAATAGTGACCACAAAAAAATCCACTAGAAAATTCCACCCACAACCCTAGTTTTGAAGTATGTATGCAATTTTTCATATTTCGTGATGAGTATTATTTCGTCACAAATATACTTCATATGTTGAAATTCAAAAATGTTTGTTGAAGTTTTGTTTTTAAATGATTGTTTTAAGTCTAAATCTAATCCAATATACTTCAAACAAATAAAAATAATCCAAAATGTGATGTCTATACTTATATGAAAAAACCAAATGTAGAAATGCAGTATTTGTGACTACAATGTTTGGGGGCCATAGTGTGCTTTTACCCCATAATCAATTCAAATTAGTCATGTTAGGTTAACAAGTAAGCTTAAGTGTGAAAAACTCACAATTGAAGGTGCATTGGAAGTATGTTTGCCATTTCTAGAAGGTTTGGGTTGAGCATGAAAGATTTGAAGGTTTTTGTGAGTAAATAAAATAATTGTTTCAAGAATTAAGGTTGAGTTTTGAATGTACACAAAGAGCAATTGCTACAAGGGCAACATTTCATTGATTGAGTGAGAATGCTTGATTTGTAACTATGGTGGGATTAGGATTTAATAGTAAAAAAGCCACTCAAAAACAAGCTGATAGGGTATGGAAAGCGATATGGGAGACGTTAAATTGTATTAGCATTGTTGAATAATACGAAGACCAATAAGTTGCAAAAGCAGAAGCCTTTTATACACCTCTAAATAATCCGAACCAGCTCACAAATGAGAATGAGCCTTCTTGGCCAATAGGAATAGGTAGGTGATTGCTCACACCTTATCAAGCAGGATTGATGTTCGATCTACACATGCGCATTTACAATGAGTTGGTGAATCTAGGTCCTCATTGGCATTCTTAATGGCCCCAAGTTGGCATGCTCCAACAAAACATGCTAGCATTTCTATGGGGGACTTTGGAAAGCCACCAAGGTATGAAGGTTCTACTAATTGTAAGCCTTATAAAGATGCATAATTAGTGAACTCGAAAGGTGAAAGCGTTAGCCACAAGCCTTCTTCGTCACATCTAAAAGTATGTCATCTAAAGGTGTGCTTCTTTAAGAATTTGAATCGTTGAAACCTTGACATATGTTGTTTTGATGCATTTGATGGTTTGCATGTAATAGGGGTCACATAGCTAGGATGGCAATTCAAAAGCAAAAGTGACAACAACAAAAGTTCAACAAAGGTAGTAATGCCTAATCAAAAACCAACTTAACAATTGGATATCTTTGAACATTGACTATTGTATAAACATTTTGATAATTCATGCTAAACTATGGCAGAAGTTGATTACCCATAGTGTGACAAATCTTGGTAGTTTTGTAAAGGATTTGAACTTTGACATCTTCTATAGCATGCCATTTTTTACACTACAAATTCATCATGTCTAACAACTTATTTTCTAAAAATTCAAAATCAATGCCTTCTTGAAAGATTTGGTATGAAGATGTATTTTTGTGATTTGACCTATGATTAATAGATATGTTATCTTCTCATTGGTAGTACATGCAAATCAAACATTTTACAACTTCTTTTGCATGAACCACCAAACTTGTATGACCAATTCAATTAATAACATGTTGGAGGTGTGTTGTAACATGTACAAACCATGTTACAAATTCTGTTATTTTAATGCTAGTTTAGGTTATGTGTTCATGGGACTCCAGCACACATGTTACAATGGATAAGGCTACAAGAGAAGTTTTGTGTTACAAAACATGAGGACAACAAGGTGCATTGTGTATTCAATGGTATAGATTATACAAAAAATATTGATGCCAAATTTGCAGAAAATATTTTTACCATTTACAAAAATAGTGATGCATTCTACCAAAAGTATTATTACATTCTACGTATCAAACATGCCAAGTTGATGCACCAAACTCCACAAGATGGTTGAAGCAACTTATAGTACTAAGTGTAGTTCATTAGAATAAACAAGTAGATGTTGCACTTCACATGTTACAAAGTACAAGAGACATACACTTTACCTATTACAAAAAACATACACTTCACATGTTACAAGGTATAAGAGACATACACTAATTATTAGAGACTTCAAAAGATTGTTGTGCAGGTTAAAATATTTAATGTTGCATTAAATTGCTAACACAAGCTACTGTAAAAACATGCCAAATGTTACGATAACCCCCAAAAGTTACACATGTTGTGTCTTCGGCTCATTATGAAGTTAATGGTAACTACACATGATGTACTATGTACCTACAAGTTACATTACAAAAGACCCATGTTCATTGACAAACATGTACACATAATAGTTCATGGTGCTTATCTTAACACATGTTACAAACACATTCTAAAGCTTATAATTCAATTAAACACATGACGTTTGCACCATGTAACACACCAGAGACCTACAATGCCCACTCTTCATACATTTATCAATCATTTTCTAGAAAATCCTTAGGACACTTTAAGTTCTAGCCATTATTATCTAGGTTGCATTTGAAAGTTGACTCCTTATGAGAAGGATGTAACACTCCATTTTGAATTTCTACTTGAAGTGTTTTTTGCTTACCATTAATATTTTACAATAAAGAAAACAAATGTTCCATCAACAACTTGTTATTTTGTGTTTCCTCCAACAACTCAAATTGAAGGTAGCAAATCTCATTCTTTAAGTTCACCTTGGATGATGTTTTTGGGGTCCTTAATGTTAGTGGAGTGTATTGCACATTGCTTGATGAGTTGCCTAGTTAGCTGCCTAGTATAGATTTTGGAAACCTCCATGAACTATCCCTTTCAAAGCACTGCAGTAACATGCTATCGAACATTCTACAAGCTTGGGATGAAAAAGTTAGAGCACTTTGAATTAGTGCTTGCAAATGTTCCCACGTTTTACATATAGGTGGTCACAAGATGTCCATTCAAATTCTAGGTTGTGAACCCAATACTTTTTGTGAAGCCGCTTCCTAAATGTAACTAATGCCATTCTATAATTGCTAGTTGGTAATGCAACATAAACATTTGGAATCATCCTCACCTTCAAAAGCACATTAATGACAAATTGTTCTTGTTTTCTATTTTAAACAAATCCATGGTTTTTTCACAAGGATTGGTACCAATAATGAAACAAAACATCACCAACTAGTTCATGTATTGCCCAATCCACACATCTCCCATGGACTCTACCCTTGAAAGAACAAAGGGCGCCCTTCAAATTTGCATGGTAGTTGTCAATGGCCACATTAGTATTGTGCCCTGCATGAGGTAAGTTATGGTTACCCATCACCCACATTCGAGTTTTTTGTAACCATTTAGACTTTATGTAACTCCAAAAGGAATTAATAGTGGGCATTTCATTTGCTACCCTTGCCAATTTAACTTTTGCCCATGGATCCAACTTTTGATCATTTGGGCAATTTGTGTTATATTTCCCAACACCTTGAATGCACTCCCACAAGTAAAAACATTTTTAATTTTAATGCATGCTTGTTTCAACCAAGTTCTTTTAGCATGTCACAAACATAAGAATATCTTTGTTCTTGGTCACACTTGGCTGGTCACATATAATCAAACTCCAATTACGTAAAATGAACATAGGGGTACATTCAAAAAGCTCCAATTATAATGAGATAATTTTTGTAGTGTAACTTATAACAAACTTGCAATGTGAAAAGTTACCAAATGTGTAGAACCTAGTTACAAACCATGTAACCCACAAACTTCACATGCAAGAAGTTGTGGTTATATGCGATGAACCATACTTATCATATAAGATATTATAGGTACATAATATTTGCTAAAGTTAATATATGTTATTTAGATAGTTAGGTTGGGTTGGTTGTCATGCTTTGAAACTTGTTATTTGCAATAAAATACCACCAATGATGAGTAAAAGTGGTCATGTCATCATGTACCTTACGTGGTTTATTTCTACTTGAGTATCATCAACAATGAATGCATTAGGGTGCCAATAAGCCTTAACAAGCAACAAGCTTTTGTTCAAAGCATCCATCCAAGGGGACAAATCATGTATCTTGTAGTTTGAAGTGATTATGTAGGCAACATGCACATCATTATGCCATTAATCAAAAACCATCATGGTGTACAATGGAAATTGTGGACACAAGAACACCAAGTTGGCATGTTATATAAAAGAAAATGTTACTAATTACAAGTTACAATGGCATTGCGAGACAAAACTTATAACATCCACATGAAAAGCTACAAAAATAAATCACAAAATTACCACTTACATGTTAGAAAATGATAATCATCAACAAAACATATTACATGTTAGAATGGAAGGTAGACAAAAACATATGTTACAATGAAGGACCTATAACATGCACACACTAAATATTAGGATATTCACATATATTGCATGTTATTGGAACAATGTATCCCTAACGTAAAGAAATATGGCTACCTTTTTGTCATTTATTCCAAATGTAGCATCAATAGACACACCACTTTCATGTCCATGACATAACATCATTTCCTTTTCCCATTTAGTTTATATGCCAATTATGAAAAGCATGTTACCACCATGCAAGTTTCCTTCAACTTGAACATTAAATTCTTGGTAGAAGAAAACCTTTTTAGTGACCCACATTTGAACACTTTTTGCATCACTTTCATCTTTCTTGTAGGTTTCTTTTGTAAGTTTTCTTGACATGTTATGAATGTTTTGCTCACTAACAAAAATATTTCGACAAATTTCCATTGTTTTCCATGATCTCCTTCATTCGATATTTGTGCTTGTTCATAACTTGATATATAAAAAGGCCCAAGTGAAGGTTTTCCAAAACAAAAGGTCTAGTTTCCTCTGATACATGGGCTGAAAATGATGACTTGTAACTAGATTTGACATTACCATGGACAACAAGACCCAATTTGTTGACATGTTGAAAAGTGGTGTAAGAAACTTTTGCAACTATCGGGTGAAGGTAACATCTTTTCAAAGTGAATGAACAACAAAACCCTTTTTTCTGTGAATCTCCTCAGCTTTTCATCGAAGTTCAGGGACCTTTATGCCCTTGGCTAACAATTTCATTACCTTTTTTTTCCCTCTTGGTTTTCTTGGAGGCCATATTAGGTTGAAGAATTTGCATGGTGCTACAAGAATCTATTAGTCCATATTCACAATGATACTTGTGTAGAATTCAATGCCATCATTCACATTGGTGGATGCATATAAACCCTAATAGTGTAAACTAAAATGTATTATAGCATGTCACATTAATTTAAACATGTGCATGCAATATTATATGTTAGAAATGAATGGTTTGATAAAGCCTAATTGACATTCCCACTTTATAATATGTTCATTATGTTCTATAAGTATTGCATTGTGACAAGTGTAATGCTTTCACATAACTTTAATGAACAATGGCAGTCAAGATTAGTTGATGCCTTAATTGTTGCATGATTGTTTTATGTATGTCTTTGAAATAACATGTACAATCATGTTATATGTTATTGACCACTAGCTCTAAGTTGGTTTATTGCATGCTTCTAGGATAATTGTTCCATTGTGGATTTTTCAAATATTCATTGCCCCAATTGTTGTTTTAGATGAATTTGCTCTACACATCCCCTTTTGTTTTTTCCCGAGCTAAGAAATCATGAACTATGTTCCATGGAATATATGCCACATAAACCTTCTTGTGAAAGCATGTGCCATCCACACCATATTGTGGCATTACGCAGTACTCATTGCACTAGCAAATGTCCTTATAGTTAAAAGGACTAGGAGGTGGCTATTGAACACATCCCATCATTACTTCCAAAGTTTCTTTATGGTGATCCATGTACACCTTCCCATAATCTTAAGTTTTGATAACATTAATGCCACCTTCTTCACTTGCCCTCTTCCCCATAATATTTTTCTTGCATTTCTTGTTACAAGAAGCCTTCACAAGTTAAGAGACACTGTCAAATGTTACAACAAATTGGGATTACTATATTATCAAGGTAAAGGGGACTAGTTACAACAACATCAAACAAGTTTTTGCATATAACTAAAAACTACATTACAAGATGGGATTGACATTATTTAGTGATCCATGTTACACATAGGATTTTATACACAAATTATGGACATGTTATAAAGGATATATGGAATACCTTGTTGAGATGAATAACAAGTTACAAACTGTGGCTCAATGTACTTGCAAGGACAACACTAGAATGTTGTCAAATGTCACATGAAATAATTGAGGTGACCACATCAAGGCAAGTGGGAGTGGTTATGGGAGAAGCAAAACAAGTTACATACCCTAACTAATAAGGTATAGGATCAACAATTCATGAGGAAGGACATGTTCCAAGATATGTTACATGAAATTGGCATCATTATATTATCTGAGCAAGTGGACCTAATTACAACACCATCAAACAAGTTCCATCAAATGACTCACAAGGTAAAATATTATAAGAGGGGGCTTGTTACAAGGCATGGACATGTTACTTGGAATTAAAATCATTTAGTAAATCATGTTTCAATTAGGATTGAGTTGACAAAATAGGCCAATTCAGGCAAGGTATCGAATTAAACACATTTTGTGGGCATGTTATAGAGGATAGATTGAGGTTGCTTGGAATGAGTACCTTGTTGAAATGAATTATAAATTACACAATGTGCTTCAATTGATCTGCAAAGGCACCACAAAGACATTGTTAGCACAAAATGGGGACAATTTGTGGGCATGCATGTTATAAGGGAAAGCCTACAATTATAATTTAGTTGAATGCCTTGTTTCAAATGAGTTGTAGGTTACAAAGGATAAGAAACAAAAAAAAACCATGGAAACAAGAAGACTTAATAGCATGTACATGTTACAAAGGAAACTCATGAACAATGCATACCTTTTCGACTCTAGGGAGCACAAAAAAAAACTAGATCTTCTGTAAAATGTCACTAAACGTAGTTGAAATCAAATGAAGGAATAGCACTTGCAAGAAACATGCAATCAAAGAGTTCCTATCTATTTAATCAAGAAAGGGGAACTGGGATCGCTTTGGGAGATGTAAAATGTTGAAAACTCTGACCAAACTAATGAAGGCAACAATGAAGAAGGAAGGAAATAGACATCTCCATGTAGGCACACAACATTCAAACAAAATCGTGCACTTGGGAACTTCGAAAAAGGATTGAAAAACAATCTTCCACTTGTAATTTGTGCATCTAAGCTTGCCAAGCAGATCTAACTTCTTCTACATGTAGTTTCTACAAGCAATGTAAGACCTTTGAATTGGGCAATGCACGCACCTAGATAGGGTGTTGTAGAAGCATTTGTAGCAATTGTATCGATGTAATTGATCAATGATGAAGGCATTCGAAAAAAATGAGAGTTGTTGTGAGAGCATTTGACAATGGGTGCATGCATGTAGAGAAACGATGGAAGGAAACGTTGCAGGACTATGTGATACAAACTACAAAACATGTGCAATGACACATGACGACAACAACACCTTAAAACGAAAGGTCCATCGTCATGATGGTGAGAAGACATTGTGGTATGGCATGCATGGCACAAGAGTACCATGGGGATGGGGATGACAATGGTCCGTTACACAAAATAGATAACGAGAATGTAACTAATAGATGAATGGAAGGCTTGTTATGCAAGGAGGGAAATGGAGGCCTCGGAGGTTATGAAGGTAAGAAGAAGGATGACGTCATGGTGACATGGGATAGTCCCTCCATACTAGTAGCATTCAAGACCCTTGGCTTGTTTAACATTTTCCATATGGTAGCCTTTAGCATTACCAACATTAAAGGAAAGCTTGAAAATTCAATTTTTATAATGCACAAATACCTTGCTCAATAAAAAACATGATGAACAAAGGTCACTATGTGCCCTAGGGATTGCCACTTGTCTAGATCCCTTGAGGACAATTGGCTTGTCTTTTGTAGATAGGATATCCTCAACAGTTGATGTGGCAACAAAAGTTTATTACACCACTTGAGCACTAATTTTAACACAACTCTTCACCCAAACTTAAGAATTTTCATAACCAAGTCAAGAGTGCACAGAGCAGCTTTGTGTAGCACCAACTTGGCCATGTGATGGAGCCCCCCCCCCCCGTTGAACCATGTTGAACATTAAAGAAGGAAAAACAGCTGGATGTGTCACGTGTAAGGCGCTTTTTCCTAAGACAATCCACAAGTATGGCAAATGTCTTAGTGACCTAAACTTTTTCTGGAGAATCAACACTGCACTTTACTAGAACAAAGTTAAGCTCAAATGATCCCCAAAACCCCCACATCCAGAATACCAATCAATGGAACTCCACATTCCCTGAAGACTAGTGTTAGCAACCCCAATAACTCTGAAATTCCATCCTCCAATTCTTGTGATTACACCCAAGTGGCCAACATATTCCCACTTCCAATCTTAAAAGGAAGAGTAACCATAATGGATAAACTAAAAGTGAAGGTGAAGAACCTATATCCTCAAGTACATGGATGCATGTTAGCCATAGGTTTACTTGCTTGTGTCATAGACCAGCATAACAAAAACAATAACGCAACAATGGCAGGAATAAAGAGAGGAGAAACCCCATCCATTAGTGAGATGATCTCAATCACCCATCCACCAGCCAATCATTGATCATGACAGCTGATCAACGATTAAAGTCCCCTGAGGCTTTCAATTCATGTCCAGCAAAAAAAATCATTTCTTCACTCAGAGTACCTGGATCCATGCTTGGCCCTGAACCCCTGAAAGAGACACAATTTTGTCAACTTGTAGATGAGTTTCCTATTGCTAGAGTTCCCAGAGATGTATATAACCTGGTGGAGCTAAAACACCCACAAAAACATTATTGTTTCAGGACCTCCTACCACCTGTACTGCAACGACTTCATTTTCGGCGAACAAAATATTGTCTACAGTCCCTGTTATCTGTGCTCAACCTATTTTTTTTCAAAAGATGACATGAACACACAGCATGAGGAACGCTCCAATTATGAATACCTGTGTAATAAGAGATAGACAGCAAAAAGGAAAGACAATAATAACTTCACAATTTGTGCAGGAATGCCAACCTTCGGAAGACTTTTAGTAGAATGTAATAATAAGTCAAAAATCAAACCACAAAATTTGAAAACCTTCCACAACTATAAGCTGTCTCATTCACAAGTGCACAAAACACCCTCATTTTATTAATTAAAAGATACAAGATAAAAAAGCCAAAGATGGGGGGCCAAGGTAATGTTGTCCAACGGCTGGCCGCCCGCAGCCACAAATCGGCTGCGGCTGCAGCTAGGATTTTGATTAGCGGGCGGCTACAGGCGGCTGTGCACCCTCAGCCATCGGCTACGCCTGCGGCCGGTATATAAAGACTACGCCCTGTTTCGCAAAATGATTAAGAAAATTAATGGTGAAGATTAGGAGCCGAATCTACATGTTGATGGTAGCAGAGGAAGAACCTAGAAGCGAACATGCGAATAGTGAGTTAGTGAGCACAAATGAACAACAGGATGAGCGAACACATACCTAGACGTAACTTGACGCTGTGACAGACTGCGTACGGCATGAATAGGACACTGCATACCCGCGCCAGGTCTCAATCTGAGTTTTGAGTCTGAGACATTGGACATGGAGTGCTTCGAGTCGCTTGATGACGCCAAGAAGAAGATATCCGCTGATTTGAGCAACAAGAACCCATAATATCAGGTGATTCCTTTTACGTCTTCGACTAGGCCATCGGACAACAAACTATGGGAGCGCATGGGTCAGGTGGTCGTGAAGGCCACTGGGCAGTGGGTATGCTTCGATGTGCTAGTGGAGTTGGATGGCAAGGCAAGGACCAAGAGGATGTACGCGGTCACCTACATGAAGCCCACCTGCTTCACTATCTACGTATACAACTCCCGTGATGGTATGTCGTCAATGAGCACCCATACCTGCTCCCGTGTGGCTGTTGCTGCTAATTTTGGCAACCTACATGCTTGGGCGACCAAGAAAGGCGTGCTGACCGATCATGCCAAAGCCAGCATGACCAATTCTCTAGTCAACATGTGTGCGTATGACATTCGCCTGTTTGTGGTGGTGGAAGGCCTGGGATTCCATGATGTCATCCAGACAGCCCTGGACATCAGCTTTGCAAACAAAACACCGCTTCTTGCTGATGATTTGTTGCAATCCCGACAGACAATCAAACGCAGGACCATGGACCGTTCCGAAGAGGGCATCGTCAAGCTCCAGGGCATTGTGCACAACCACTTTCAAGACAATGGGCGTGCCTCATTTTCCACAGACATTTGGATGGACGACGCCACGCAAACAGCGTACAACGTTGACACCATGCACCTGATCGACGTCAATTTTATCATGCACGCCCGCGTCATGTCTTGTGATGAGTTCAGCGAAGGCACGAGTCACACCGCGGCAGCGATTCATTGCGACTTTCTTAACAGTGTCCGCCCGTTCATAACCTAGAAGGAGGAGAACGTGACGGATTAGGCTGCGGACTGGCAGGTGGTAGTCAAGTTGGATACGGCGGGAAACAATAGGGGTGCGGAAGGTATGTCGTCACAGTTCGAGTTGGACCTGTGCTATTGCCATCGCATTTCCATTGTCATCAATTATGTGCTATGGAAGTAGATGCGCCAAGTGGACAACGTCAAACAGGCTCCTGTCTACCTCTTCTACGACGAGTCCCCGTTTGTGTATGACACGATTGATGCTTCGAAGGAGCTGGTCATGTACATGAAGCAGACGAAACTGAACAAACAGCTAAAGAACAAGATGAAGTAGGACGTGGCGACGCGCTTTGACGGTCTCTTCATCATGCTTCAATTTGTGTCCGCCGAGTTGGATGAATCCACCGAGCTGTTGAAAAAGAGGAAATAGGAAGACCGCGCCGAGAAGATCTTCGAGGAGCTGCTCGATGAACTTATTCGATTGCTGCACTACTTCAAGCTGGCTAGCAAGTCCCTTGAGCAGCTTATATAGTACTTCTGCTAGTTCGATTCAGTGACAGTAGTACAAGGCATATTAAGTGGATACTACAATTGGGTTTTAGCAACAGCAGCGCCAACAGTAGTAGCTCATCTAGGAGTAGTAGTAGTAGTAGTAGTAGTAGTAGTAGGAGTAATTTCGTGAGCTTTGAGACGTTAAAGGATTTTATGAAATTTTTTCTAATCGCAGAAGCTTAGCGGGGTTGTAGTGGCAAATTGTTTGCTTGCATTACAATGTGAAGTATTTCTCATTAAAAGCGATCACTAGAAGTGAGATCAAAAGAAGTATTGGGGACGATCCAATCCAAGAACAGAGATAGAGAGCTCAGAGATCAGATTTAAACTGCAGGAAGACTAGTTAATTGAAGAAAAGTTCTAGATCATCTTCACCAGGATATTATTAGTAGATTGGGTTTGCTTAGAACTCATCTTAATTCATTGAAGCGGGTTTTTTTTTTTAATCAAGATGTTAGGTCGCAGGAAGGCCCGTGCAGCAAATCGGGAAGCTGCTGCATATAATGCAACTACAGGAGCTGGAGGTGCAAATGGTAGTAGCTACGTTGATGATACGCATTGTTAACGGGCAGCTACCGTTGCGGCTGCCATATTGGCATGTGAATCGGGCGGCTGCGGCTGCGGCCGAGATTTCATCAGGACCAAAACGGCTCGGCTGCGGCTGGATGCCGCCGGATGCTTGAACAGCACTGGGCCAAGGTGACCCACTGTCAGGTTGGAGTTGGTAACTGATCTTGCTTACCAAATGAGAGTCTAAGCAGGCTATACAGGAGATCACAAACATAAAAAGCCACAGAGAAAGAAACAGAACAGACAGAGAGGGAGAGAAGGACCTTGCACCCTGCAGAAGGGAAGTTCATAACCAGGGGCAGCCCATCACCATGGACTAGAATGGGGGGAAGACTATACAATA
>Ga0116227_10005444_pt1 | contig 26801 bp, 24 predicted proteins | sample S1TSphgellanicum_FD_89693 | JGI IMG/M metagenome (GOLD analysis project Ga0116227, IMG submission 89693) | Host-associated microbial communities from peat moss isolated from Minnesota, USA - S1T2_Fb - Sphagnum magellanicum MG | ecosystem: Host-associated > Plants > Peat moss > Unclassified...
AAAAAAAAAATATTAAAAAAAAAAAAAAAAAAAAAAAAAAAAAAAAAAAAAAAAAAAAAAAAAAAAAAAAAAAAAAAAAAAAAAAAAAAAAAAAAAAAAAGGGGGGAAAAAAAAAAAAAAAAAAAAAAAAAAAAACTCAAAAAAAAGAAGAAGAAGAAAACCAACAAAAATGGAAAAGAAAAAACAAGATAGAAATATATATATATTTTTAATTACAAAAAATAAAAACGATAAATAAAACAAGAAATATAAAACAAGGATTTTAAACAAGTACAGAAGCAAAAAACAGAAAATTAAAAAGAAAGAGAAAAAAAAAAAGGGGCAAATCCAACAAAAAACCAAGGAAACATAAATTTTAAAACCCCACAAAAACCAATATTATTATTTTTAAAATCAGAGATAAACAGAAATAAAAATGAACAAGATAGGAATAAAATTTTAAAATGGTACAGAATTTTTAAAAAATATATAAAACCAGAATTTTAAAATTTACTGAAAATAAAATATAAAATCAGGGGAAAAATAGAAAAAAATAGAAAAAAATTGAAATGCCAGAAAAATGGTAAAGATAAAACCAGCAGAAAAACAGGAAAGAAAAAACTGAAAGCAAACAAATAAATAAATAAAATAATTTTTTAAAAAAATAAAAAAATCTCTATGAAAACACCAAACCCTCTACTACCATTGTTGTGTGACCTGAAAACAGTGTCAGCTGTTTTTGGATGAAGGCCACTTAGACTGCGTTGGATTGTTGGCAACAGTGTGCTTCAATGACACCAAAAAAGAAAATAAAATCTATATGTTTTCTATTTTTGTGTGTTTTTGGTGGTTTGGTAAGATATGATGAAGGAAGTAGGTGAGATAATTTCTAAGATGGAAGAAAATATGAACAACCCAATGAAAACTCTTCAAGGCTTTGTGGATTAGATTTCTGTAAAATGATTAGCAAGGGGGATTTTGAGGAGATGAGGAGATGAGATGATAAGGAGGATATTTGAGGCTAACTGAGGAAAGACTTGGGGATCATATTTTTGTGTGGAAGTTTTTGGGGGATGATGAAAGAGAAGCTAAGTTGTTAGACTTTGGAGGAGGATATAAATCTGGTTTTTGATTTTGATTTTGAGTTGTTGCAGATAGGAAAAGTTGTGGGAGTGAGGTTTGTAGATCTTTGTATCGAGGGAAAGTACAAAAACAATCCGCTGCGCAATGTATTCAAGGAGGCAGAGTATTTATCTTAGAACGGGGTATGATGGATGAGCAAGGGGAATGATGAGAAGTTCTAGAGGTCTCGATAGCGGCCAACAACTCTTCTCAAGAGTTTGTGTTTGTGTTTTGTTTGTATCTGGGTTTTGTTATTTTGCTTTTCAAGAGTGAGTACCCTGATTTTGGGAACTCCAAAGTACTGCAATAGTCCATTGAGTCTACAAGGTCGATCACAAAAGGGATGGGTGTAGTTCTTTGTAAGGATTCTTGAAGCAGTGACTTGGGGAAGTCAATGTGTTATATTCTTGTCTTTTGTCTTGTCAAATGGAACAATGGTGTCAAGGAAATCTAATCATGTGATTTGTGTGGGTCTAAGGACTTTGAAAAAAGAGGCTAGTGGGTTCAAGAGAATGAGATTAAAGCGATCTGACCCCTTGAAAACCTTGAGCCTTTTTATGATGAAGAAGGTGATTTCTTTGCTTGTTTCTAGATAGAATTTAGGTGGCCACTAGTTCGGGCCAGTGTGAAGTTAGGAGAGTGTATTTGTTGTTCAGTATATACATGTTTTGCATTTTGTTTATGTGTGTCCTTGTTTTTGGTATCAGAGCAATAGATCCTAGAAGGCTAGTACATATGAAATATTTTGAGTATTCGGAAGATGAGATGTTTTGGAAGATAAAATGTCTAATACTAGTGACAAGCAGTATGTTGCAGAGAGTCAAGAAATTCAGGGGGAACAAATTACTATTAGCTTTGATTTTCCTATAATTCAAATAACACCACGAATAGGAGCATTGATTCTGTGTCAGTTGGGATTTGGAATTGTTGCCATTGTAGGAGTGAGTCTTAATGAAGCAAAAGCTGGAGATATTGCCGTTGAGCTAATACACAATGGATTCTGTATGAGGGCACAAGTCTGGGTGAAAATGCAAGTTGGACCAAGAGGATGGGTTTCAAGTGCAAAATTCCAACAACAATATCAATTTACCTCTTATCTTGGGTAGAGTGATGATGCACTACTCAAAAAAGTAAAGACAACTGCTATGATTAGGTGATGTTTGGATTCCTATCTCTCCTATTTTTCCAAATCATTTCATCAAATTTTTCATTCCGAGAGTGGAGGATTTATTTCTGGCTAGAGATTGAATACTAAGGGTGGAGAACTTCGGAATGAGGTCTTGATTAATAAGTTGGAGAACATTTGGTGATGAACATTTCGGCATTCGATGGCAAATGGATTCTGCAAATGAGCAAATTTTCACTCTCTTACCATCTGAAGTTGTGATTTTAAACCTGGTAGCAGAAGGAAGACAAGTCGATTTTATTTCTTGATGAAAATGTAGTTTTGATGAACCATGCCAATCCAATGAGTGGTGACACATAGCTCTGATCTAGATTACAAGTCATAGTATACAATTGGGCATTGTTACGTTGAGGAGTTAGAATTATGAAGAGAACAAGTTGGTTTTATTATTTTGAGATTCCACTAATGTTGTTGCCACAAGGTTGTTTGATTTTGATCATGATTGGATGAGAGTGGAAACATGGCCATTAGCTTTAACATTCTAATTTCATTCATCAGTTTGGATAGGACCTGATTAACAACAGTAGAGTCTCACTAGAAAGAGTAAGACATGAAGTAATGCAGGTCATAATAGTAGGCCTAAAGATAATCAAAGAGAAGGAGGAATGTAAAATAGTGCCCATAGAAAATTATTGACAATAGGAACATTTCTAGTTAGTGAGGGTCAAAATGACTAGTCCTTAGGGCATGGATGAGTTGTTTTGGGGACATGATCATGAGGACATCAATGATTGGGCTGAGAGATTGACAATGGCAGTAGAAGTTTGGGATCTGAATGTTAACAAATTGTTTAAGATTGCCAAATTGAACCTAAGAAGTACAGCCAAAGAATGGTTCAAGAAGTTAAATCCCGCACCTTTGGATTGGACAAAATTACATACCTTAATAATATAGAAATATGGGAATGTTGATGCTGATGACATCCGGATCAAATTGGATGCCATCAAACAAAAGCCAAAAGAAAGGGTTCAAAAGTACTATGAAAGGCTTGATAAGCTATTTCAGTGAGGTCAAATATAAGATGTAGAACAACGTCGTAGGTTTCTGGCAAGACTAAGGCCAGAAATAAGAAAGCTCTGTGTTGTTCGGACCTACACTGTCATTGTTGTTGTAGAAATTGAATGTGTATTGGGAGAATCAGGGGAGATTTCATACGAACCCATGAAGGAAGAACAAGATGAAGTCATGTATGGAGAATCCACTACTGATCGTCAACTTCATGTTTTAAATGAAACTCTCATTAATTTTTTTGGGAAGGGAACTGATGGCAAGGTTGGACCCAGTTGAACTATTTTTATTAACACCAACAACCATTGTCAATTATGCCGGTCGGGAGAACATACCACTTCAGCATGCCCTAAACTTGTAGACACAAGGCCAAAATGTGCCAAGTGCGGAGGTGGGCATAAGACTGACAATTGTGGTTTGAAATGTTCTTTCTATCTTGGATTAAGGCATACGAAAGAGACGTGTTAGAAGAAAACTGTGAAAGGTTTGCCTACCACTACAAATTTCTTGGAAGTTTTGGTTGATGATGAAGAAGCCTCTTTGGCAGAATTGAACTGCGTTTATAGAAATGACCAACATGTATTTTCTGGGGTGAGGATCCCAAAAAGGAGATTGCCCATTGTTACCAATCTAGTAGAAGAGCAAAAGGAAGTGATTGTAGAAGATGAACAAAGAAGAGCAAACCTGGGATCTGAAGCAACTGTGAAGTCGAAAATTCGTTTTCATTTCATCAAAGGAAAGATTTTTTTAATTCCCATGGAAACCATTCTTGTAATTCAAGGGGAATTGGAGTATATTGGAAGGATTGGTCAAATTAGCTACAAGGAGAAAGGATGCAGAAGGTCAAAGAAATTAGGTAGTTGCTGTCCATCCAACCCCTACAATTTGGAGGGTGAGTATTAACAAAACTCACCGCAACAAAACATTGCATCTGGCTATTGAGATAAATCAAGAAATGATTAAAGGGTTTGTAGATAATGGGGCATCTATGTCAGTCATGGCAGCTAGTGTGGTTAGGGAACTTGGCATAATGCATTTGGTGGTTGGCCATGAAATTTATAAAACGGCCTAATTCAGCCATCATAATTCAGGCACTAAAAAGGATTGCTGAACTTCCAGTGAGGGTGGGAGGAATCATATGTCAAATGATTTTCCTTGTGGTGGACACTGATAGCTATGATTTGCTCCTTGGATTAGACTTCCTCATCAAGATAGGAGTAGTTGTGGATGTGGAGAAAAACGTCATACAAGTACGCAATGGACCTGGAACGGAAGTGGAAGTATTGCCATTGAATGTGGTGAACATGCTACAAGTGCTTGAAGGATTTGAAAAGGAGAAATGCAATGTACAAAAGGAGTTGTTCAACAGAAAGATGGGACAGTTGCAAATTAAAGACTAGGCTGATCTATTGGGTGCATTGGACTCTAAGGATTTCAATGATGAATCTTCTTATGAGGAAGAGATAATAGAATATGAAGGAAGGACAGAGGATGGCCCACAAAAGATTATGTAAAATCTAGAGAATGAGATTGAAGAACTGAAAGATCGTGGGTTGAATTTGATTATTGAAAGGAAAGCACCTATGCAGATTTTAAATCTGACACTACAGGAGCAACATTAGAACATTCTTGAGGGATTATTCTCTGAAAAGGATGATTATGCTGATTGGATCAAATGTGCAGTTGTAGAAGAAGATGTTCAGATACAGCAGCGACTAAAAAAAAACATTGAACCCAATGCACATTTGTATCTAGTTCAGATGACTAATGATCTGATTGAAGAGGATAGTAGGTGGACCCAAATCAAGAGTAGGGTAAGACTAGATGAGTCTTTGAATGAAAAATAACAGAAGTAGATGTGGGATCTTCTAGAGGAATTTTAGGAGGTATTTGCATGGCACAAGGGAGAATTGGGGCAATGTTCTATAGGAGAACATACCATTGATACCTAAGGACTACCTTCGTGCTGCATGACTCCGAAATGACTATCCTTTTGGGAAGAACCTAAAGTTAATAAACAGATACAAGCTTTGGTGGATTTGGGAAAAATGCGCAAAAGTGCATTAGAATACGCTTGCAGAGTAATTTTGCCAATGAAGAAAGATGGAAGCCGAAGATTCTATGGAGACTATCGCTCACTCAATCATCAAACACGGTGGGACTTTCTTCCCATGCCACTGATTCAAGATGTTTTGAATCAATTAGGGCATTCTGAGTGGTTTTCAACCCTTGATCTGCAGTCAAGGTTTTGGTAGATCCCCATGGCTCCTAATGATGTTAAAAAAACAACAGTGATCACCAAATCAAGTCTTTATGAGTGGAATGTTATGCCATTTAGACTGAAAAATGCCACTAGTACATTCTCACGGACCATGGCTGGCATATTCAAGGAATGAATTAACCAATTTGTGAAGGTGTTTATTGATGACGTCAAAGTACATAGTGGGACCTGGAATGAACACTTAGGTCACATCAGATCGGTTCTTCAAAAACTCAAGGAAGTTAATCTCAAATTGAATCCTAGCAAATTTTGTTTTGGATCTAAGAGCATTACATTTTTGGGACATGTTGTGGACAATGCTAGATCTCAACTTGATCCTAGGAAAATAGTAATAGTCCAACATTTTCCAACACCCAAAACAGCCACAAATGTCAAGGCATTTCTGGGACTGACAGGGTACTACATGAGATTTATTGTTGGGTATGCCAAGATTGTGGAACCTCTTTTCACATTAACAAAGAAAGATTGTAAGTTTCTTTGGATGCCCATATGCCACTCAGCTTTTATCGCATTGAAAAGAAGATTTGTGGAAGCACATGTTTTGGTCAAACCAGATTTCAACAAATCATTCATCTTAGATGTTGATTGGTCTATAAAGGGTGTAGGAGCCATTTTGTCACAAAAAGTTAGAAGACAAGAACAAGTCATTGCTTATGCCAGCAAAGGCTTATCTCTAGTCCAGCGTCGTTTTCATCCCATGGAAGGAGAGTGTTATGCTCTCATTTGGGGTATCATGTACTTCAAGCAATATCTTTACCAAACCCCATTTTTGTTACACACAGATCATAAACCTTTGGAGTGGTTAGTCACTGTTTTAGATGCCTATGGTAGGAAAGGCCGTTGGATTACAATGTTATAGGATTTTCAGTTGAAGATTATTCACCGAGCAGGAAACAAACACTTGAATGTTGATGCTTTGAGCCAGAATTCTATTGGATCTCCGGAAGAGGATGAAGATTTTGGAAGTGATGTGATGGAATAGGAAAAGAAATTGGGAATCGCACTAACATCTACAAGGAGCAATGCTACCAATGAAGTTAGCATCAATTTGTTTACCTTGCAACCCGTTGGACAAGTAGAAGACGATGTTGAAGAACATCACCTTGTTGGTGACTATGGTGGACCAAGTACAGATTCACCTTTAGAAGAAGGACTGCCTTATGTGGATCAGATGGATTATAAAAGGATGGTGGTTGAAGGTCAAATCATGGTGGATGCAACCAAAAACAAACAGAAGGGCAAGAGTATGGAGATAGAGGGACAAAGTGAAGATGACTAAACAAAACAAATGGATATATGGGAGGATAGTGTGTTAATTGCATTACTCACTAGTGCACATCTGGAATATGAGCTTGATAACACTACCAACATGGATAGGGCTAAGAAACGGATTATGAGGTATCATTGGTTAGAAGATACCCTATTTTTCCAGAACTTGGTTGTACCTAAACTTATAGAACGCAGATTGTTGATTGAGAAGATACATGAAGAAATCAAACATTTTGGGGTGAAGAAGAGGTTCTTCTGGCATGATAGAATTGAGGCTGTTAAAAAATTCATCAGTGCTTGTGACAAGTGTCAACTAGCCAAGCAATTTGGAAACATGAGATCTGGCATTGAAGAGATGAAAAATATTCCCATATGTGATTTGTTTTATCATGTTGCATTGGACACTGTTAGGCCATTACTAGAAACAACCAATGGCAACAAGTATGTGCTTGTTGTTATTGACCATTATTTTAAATGGTTTTGAACACAACCTATTAAGGAATATGATGCTTACACTAATGCTAAGTTTTTGGAGGATGAAGTCATTTGCAGGTATGGAGTTCCTAAGTATGTTTTAACAAATAATGGCAGTGAGTGGATGAAGGAATTTGTTAAGATCTGTCAAAACTATGGCATCACACATCAAGTTACAGCTCTTGTTTAGCCTCAATGCAATGGTATGGTGGAATGTCTGATAAAAATCATCAAGCATGGACTCACAATTATGGCTACTACCAACATACAGGATTGGGATTTATTCTTACCAAGGATACTCTTTGGATACCAATGTGGCATCCAAGCCAACACAAAATATTCCCCTTTCATGGTGCTCATTAGTCATACGCCAAGACTCACCATTAATAACAACCTTAGAGGTTTGTGTGATGTGTTTGATGAACAGGAAAATCCTAAAATCGTGGTAGAACAAATGATTCTTAAGATGCAGCTAATTACACGTGTGCATAAAACTTTGCTAGATAATGTGAAGCAAGCATAGAGGAGACAAAGGAAGGTGTATGCAACCATAAAAGGTCACCTTTGAAGGCTTCATAGAAAATGCCAAGGTCAAGATGCACAGACCTGGAAAGAAGAGATAATTGTTTAGCAATTGAGAAGGACCATACTTCTTTGTTGAGTACAAAGATGGCAAGGGATTTTAGGAACAAAATCATGGCAACAGAATGTGTATTCTCAAATATTTCAATGGATAATGTTGGGAACGGTCAAGGAGGGATTTGCAATTATATATGTTTGTAGATTAATACTTGATCTATGAGGACATAGATTTTTTTGGAAAGAGTGGTGACACTTGTGACCTAAAAACAGTGTTAGCTGTTTTTGGATGAAGGCCACTTGGACTACACTGGACTGTTGGTAGCAGTGTGTTTCAACGACACTAAAAAAGAAAATAAAATCTACTATGTTTTTATTTTTGTGTGTTTTTGGTGGTTTGGTAGGATATGACGAAGGAAGTAGGTGAAATAGTTTTTGAGATGGAAGAAAATATGAGCAACCCAATGAGAACTCTTCAAGGCTTTGTGGATTAAATTTCTGTAAAATGATTGGCAAGGGGGATTTTGAAAAGATGAGATGATAAGGAAGATATTTGAAGTTGACTAAGGAAAGACTTGGGGATCATATTTTTGTGTGGAAGTTTTTGGGGGATGATGAAAGAGAAGCTAAGTTGTTAGACTTTGGAGGAGGATATAAGTCCGGTTTTTTATTTTGATTTTGGGTTGTTGCAAATAGGAAAAGTTGTGGGAGTGAGGTTTGTAGATCTTTGTATCGAGGGAAAGTACAAAAACATTCAGGTTGCAGTACTTTGGAGTTCCCAAAATCAGGTTGTATCTATCTTAAGAGTATCTAAGAGTATCTATCTTAGAACGGGGTATGATGGATGAGCAAGGGGAATGATGAGAAGTTTTAGAGGTCTCGAGAGCAACCAATAACTTTTCTCAAGAGTTTGTGTTTGTGTTTTGTTTGTATCTGGGTTTTGTTGTTTTGCTTTTCAAGAGTGAGTACCCTGATTTTGGGAACTCCAAAGTACTACAATAGTCCATTGAGTCTACAAGGTCGATCACAAAAGGGATGGGTGTAGTTCTTTGTAAGGATTCTTGAAGCAGTGACTTGGGGAAGTCAATGTGTTGTATTCTTGTCTTTTGTCTTGTCAAATGGAACAATGGTGTCAAGGAAATCTAATCATGTGATTTGTGTGGGTCTGAAGGCTTTGAGAAGAGAGGCCAGTGGGTTTAAGAGAATGAGATCAAAGCGATTTGACCCCTTGAAAACCTTGAGCCTCTCTATGATGAAGAAGGCGATTTCTTTGTTGGTTTCCCGATAGAATTTAGGTGGCCACCGGCTCAGGCTAGTGTGAAGTTAAGAGAGTATATTTGCTGTTCAGTATATACATGTTTTGCATTTTGTTTGTTTATGTCTTTGCTTTTTGGTGATAGTTGGTTTGCAAGGTCCAAGAGACTCACCCCTTCCAATTGTTTTTCATGTTGCTTTTCCTTTTCGTCTCTCTCCTCCACTTTTTTTTTTTTTTTTTTTTTTTTTTTTTCTTTTTCCTCCTTTTTTTTTTTTTTTTTTTTTCTCTTGTTCTCCTTTTCCTCTTTCCTCCCTTTTTTTGTTGTTCCTGTTCTCCTCTTCCTCTTTGTCTCTCTCCTCCTTTTTTTTTCTCCTATTCTCCTCTTCCACAGCTTCACACACACAACTTAAGACACACACAAAAACAAGAGAAAGAAAGAAAAAAAGAAAAAACAAAGAGATCACAAAAATCTCAAATAAAGAGATAGAATAAAAAACAAAAAAAAATCATAAAAACCTCAAACAAAGCCACACAAAACAGAAAATAGAAAGAAGAAACAAAGAAAAAAGAAGGAAAACCAAAGAAAAAAGTGGTCCCAAAACAAGAAGAAGAAATTATGAGTGGGGAAAAGGGAAGGAAAGAGGAAGGAACAGAAAAGCAGGAGGTAAGGGATAGGTAGGCTGGGGGTGCGGGAAGGGAAAAAAAAACTGACCGTTGAATGTGAGGGTGTGTGAGGAAAAAAAATGAACCCAGAACCCTGTCCTGGGGTTGGATTGGGTTTCATCCCATGCAAAAAATCCCAAAACGGGATTTTTTGGGATGGTGCACTGGTGGGTGCTGGATCACTCAAGCCCAAAAAAAGCAGGGGCGGGCGGAAGTTGAGAAGAGGATGAGAGGGTGTGGCGCATATATTGTGGTCATGTGGCACAGGCGAATTAGGTGCTCTTGTTAATGTGGCTAGTGGTGGACTTATATCTAACTTATTAGGTTTATTTAACTCAACTGCAGTTGCATTGATCACAAATAATGAGTGGAAGATTTAATTCTAGCAGCAGCCACATACAAGGAGCTCTTGGATGATTCCCTTGTGGGAAAATTGTTCAACTTTACCTCCAAGAACAGACTAAAAAGGGGAGTAACAAGGAATTGTGCAAACACAGGGAGTTTTGTAACATTCCCAGGTAGCCTCGCAGGGAAAGTTCAATTGTGCCATCTAGGAGGTACTATGAACCATTGTCAAAGGGGAAGTTGGTGATGTATCTCAGCTGGTAGGTACTAGGTACTCAGTAGTGTGGCCCGGAGCAGTTCTTTGACCTCTTTAATAAGCACCGGTTCTGGGTATTTGAAAAAAATCACATTCAAACAACCAAGTTGGTTCTCCAGGTATTTGAAAAAACCTCACAGAACTATTGGGTATCATGAAAGGACCAGAGGATTTCTAGGCGGTTCTTTGACCTTTCCAGAAAAAATGAGAACTGTGGTCATATATATTTTTTATAACCACAGTTATAGATATCAGAAACGGTATTTTATTTTTGAGAACCACTGTTGTCATCCTTACGAACCTGTATGATACCGAGGGAGGTTCCATGTTGCAGCTTCTAACAGGCGCCCAACGTTGGTACTCATGAGCTCCAATTACTCGGACTTAGAGATGGCTAAAGTTACTCCATAAAGACTTGAGTAAAAGTAGATTAATTCACTGAACTTTAGTATGTGGGCCAAAACTGTTTGTCACCATTTTCAACATGGACATTTACAAACTGGGAGTAGGTACATATTCACGGGGATGGGTAATTAGGCTCACAGTTTAGCTCAAAGGCTGAGAACAAGCTAGCTGGGATGAAATTGGGTTGAGCGCGGTGGTGATAATGCCGGGCTGGGATGTTACCAGGTGGTTGCCAATAGCGGCGGCGCGCTGGCCCAGCAAGGCAGCAGGTGGGGCATCAGCACCAGCCCCACCAGCTCCATCTATCTCAGCGTCCAAAATCAAACCACACAGCCCTCGGCGGCAACAACGACAGTACTACAGACTATGCTACGAGAGGCAGCAGCAGCAATCGATCACGTCTAGTTGATCCGGACTACCGCCAAGGTTCTTATCTTAAGTGAACTCTAGCCCTGGTCTGAACCTGGTTAATCCTTCACTCTTGATTCTGGAGCGTAGAGATCAGTGTCTCTCATTTCTTCAAAGTCTATATCGAAGAAACTTCAACGTTGTGGTACTCAAGGTTTACTTTGGCTAGTGACCTTGGATTCATGGGCCCGTGCACAGCGCCTTGCAGTTGCTGAACCTACCAGAGGATATGATTCCCGTCTTTCTTGAGCTTGAATACTATCCTGGTAATTCCGCTTCGATCTCTTAAGCAGCCCTCGATCAGATTCTCAACCTCTTTTTTTTTTCCCTCGGCTTTTCCATTTGGAAAACACTTCTTTTCGAAGTTCAGGATCGAAGGTTAAATATGATGATATTCGCAACAAGACTTTTCTCTTGGATTTATATTGCAAAACCGATCACTTTCTGGCTTGACTCGGATGAGCCGAGCTAGTGTAAAGCTTGCGAGAGTGCAAGCTTTTCTGATCCTTGGTCACAACTGAGTTGGAAATCTAATTCCAGCCAGCTTTTATCATCTCCGAGTGTCCAGGTTTTGTGCGCCTTTCTTTCTTTCTTTCTTCTTCTTCTTCTTTTCAGAGAATTTGAATGGATGCCTCAAAGACACTTGTTGCCTACTGCAGATCATCCCAGCTCGCGTCCAATTTCGACAGTTCCATCACGCTTTGAAGATGGTATTGCTTCGCTGTTTGGACTCTGGAGAGGGTTAGGACAAACAACCGGATGCAGAAGGTAGGTATATCCCCCGTATATTTCATCACAGAGCAGTGTCACTTGAATATTTTCGTACTGCCGAGGTTGCGTATGAGTGAAGTCTTCGCACCGTCGTTAAAGACCTCTTCGTACGTAGCGCAGGTTCCTGAGGCGTATGGTAGAATCGATGTGTCTTCAGTTTTTTGTCAGGTGGATGTGTTCGGAAAAGACTCGAGATTGCGGACAAGTTAGCTGAGATTTTCAATCTGGGTGGTCTTCTTGGGCTTTTGACGTTTGCTGCAGCCAGGGCACTGAGAGAGCATGACAGCTGGATCAGCAAGCGGCACAAACACGGCTTGTGCTGCCTGCAAGTACCAGCGACGCAAGTGCACACCTGATTGTCCCCTGTCGCCCTACTTTCCAGCCGACCGGCCGAAGCGCTTTGCTAATGTGCACAAGCTGTTCGGAGTAAGCAACACGTTGCGTATCCTCAAGCACGTGGACCCAAGCAAGCGCGAGGACACAGTGAAATCAATTGCGTACGAAGCCGACACGCGCGAGAAAGACCCTGTGCACGGTTGCTTGGGTGTCATCACGCTTCTCCAGCATGAAGTCTCACAGCTCAAGGATGAGCTCGCTATGGCACGCGAGCAACTTTATATGCTGCAGCAGCAGCAGAGCTTCGAGAGCCAAGAACTTCAGCTGCAGAGCGCGGTGGCGGCATCACCCGCAGCTGTTCCTACCGGTGTGCATGTCGACCCGGCTACTCAAGTCACCGATGTCGCTTTCCTAAGTCAGTTACAGAATTATGCTGGTTTTGGCAACAACCAACTCTCTGCAGGCACAAGTTTCGATGATCAGTTATACTTGCGGCATGAAAGTTTCGATCCACCCAAATTGCAAATCGCTGCGTATCACGACCTACACAGGTCATTCTCGTACCGTGACCCGTCCCTTGGTGGGCCCTTGGTACCTATCAGTTTAGAGCAGAACCTTCACATAATTTCTCCTTGTTTCTCGAGATTGCTCTCCTACTTTTTTCAACCTTGAGCCCCTCCAATATCCTCAGTCTGAACTCTTCAGATCTCTCTGAATTTAGATTGGGTTCTCAAGTGTCATGTGGAGCTACTTTTCTTCTCTTATCATGTATCCACACTGAGATCGTGTCCGGCTACCCCATATATAATGTTGAACTAATGTTGAATACTCTAACTATATGAATCATGATCAGCCGGAAGTCTAGCAATGCTCGATTCCAGGATAGCTCTACTACATAATTTGTAAAACTGTATATCCAGGGAAGCATTTTTATAACTGGGGTTTGCAACAGGTTCAGAATAATGTAGTGTCTGGCGACATATATTGGTGGAGTGTCCACCAAGCTAACTTTGTCGAGATTATGTATACAAGGAGCTCTTGGGTGATTCCCTTGTGGGAAAGTTGTCTAACTTTGCTTCCAGAATAGACTAAAAACGCAAGTAACAGGGAATTGTGCAAACACTAGGAGTTTTGTAACCGTTCCCAGGGAGCCTAACAGGGAAAGTTCAATTATGCCATCTAGAAGGGTACTGTGAACGAATGTCAAAGGGGAAGTTGGTAATTTTTCCCTGGTTAGAACTTGCACCTCTTGGGGGAAACTAATTTTCCCTTTGACACTGGTTCTAAGAGGGATTTCTAACAGGGATCACTAAGAGCTTTCACACATTGCACACAGAGAGTTGCAAGAAAACTCGTTGTGAATTAAGGTCAAATTATGGTTTCGCAACTCCTCCTGTATTAAGGGTTTAAACCATTATCCGGAGATGGTTCCAAATAATGAATGGATTCTTCATGTACTCGAAACCCACCCAAGATGTGATTTAAGCCCAAGACTAGAATTCAATACTATCCGAGCGACGAGAAGAGAGTAGATTGCTAGGGTTGAGTTTTCGGATGTCATCTAGAATTGAATCGAGTTTGAAGCTCTTCGCCATTTGCAATGGCAGGTACGGCGAAGGTGATTCGAGTTCACTACAGCTACAGGCAGCCTCGGCGATGGGACAGATAAAGCTGCTGGATCGAGCCGACCAGTTACGAAGCTGCAGCTACTTAATCGGCGCAGCTTTCAGACCGAATCAGTTGGACGACAGCTCCGTTAGCCACCATCAAATGCATCAGCAATTGGCACTAGAACAAGAACGTATGAGCATGCACACTAGTGGACTAGTTCCTCGTGGTCAAGTTTAACTGTTACATCCGAGAACGACCTAAGGAGAGCGAATTACTTGAGTGGTCATGATTCCGTTCCAGACCATGAATTGAGAGTACGAGCTGGGGTTTATCTTACATTAACCAACCAGCATATTGTCTAGATAATAATAGAATTCGATGCAAACTCACGTCGGTTTTGACATCTGCTGGTCCAAGTTTTATCTGCTTCAAGATCAGCGGTCCATGGCAACTGCTCCATTCAGAAGTGAATTCGACACTAATGGCAGCGAATCTTCTTGAGCATAAATTTTCGGTATTGACCTACAGATCAACATTTGAGGTGCTGGCTGGGAGAAGGTCGTGCCTTTTTGAGTGGGGACAAGAGGACGATCATAGGACGCTGAAATCCGGGTTGCATCTGCAGCTTTGTGTAGACCATATATATATGCGCACGACACACGCAGTCAAACTCTCTGTCAAATCCAAATGTTGAAGGTTTGAATTTTAATCAATTCACCGCTAAAACAGGAATCCTACAGCAGCTGGTTACGAGAGTTCTTCGGACTGAACTCTTGAATTCCGCCGAGGCTGTAACCGCGTCTGCACTGGTGATCAGGGTGTACTAATTAGGCCAGTCTAGAAACCTACCAGTTGGAGAGCTGACAGATCTATACAAAAGCATGAATCTCGTTATTTGTACAACGATATTGTGGATTGACCTGCCTGGTTAGGGAGCTGCAGCAGATTGCAGGCTGACTTTTCCCCGTCATAGGACGTCAATCAGTTTAGATTTCATTAGCACGAATCGACACAGCGGCTAGTCATAGGCAGTTGCAATCAGTACATTGAACTCATGATTTGGTCGTTGACAGGTCTCGAAACAATATATAATGATGTGGACATGAAGTGGTATGAATCGAAGTCGACTAGTGCGAGTTATTGTGCAGTTCATTTGTCAACGTACTTGCATCATGAGCTCTTCTCGCTTCTTGCAAATCACGAGAAACTGGGCTGATCATCCATGTATAACACTTGTACGTAATTGGACTGCTGGGTTCAAACTGATTTTGATGGAGGACGTTATCTTAGGTTTTCAGTAGCATTTGAACCTGGATACTGGCCAGGAACTGTTCGCGTGTGCAACACATCTGCGTTTTTCAAAAGAATTAGTCGTCCGCTTTCAAAAACGTGAAACAAAATCCTTTATGTAAGAGAATGGGTGCATCCCTGACTATTGTGTCCAGTGAATCTAGGGGCTCGCCCTACCAAACTTGCCTTCAGGCTAACACGACACAATGGTCAGGGGCTTGCAAGCCCGTTCTCTAATAAATGTTGCTCTCCCTGGACTCATCCCCACTCCCCACGACAACTGCCCAAAAAATAAGCAGTTCTACGATATATAATTAGTGCTAATTTAAGAGATCAGAGTCTAACAAATTAAAACTTGTCTGACGCATCTAGTTACAATACACCTAATATAAGCATCTGGACTCCATGGATGTCTAGACTCTAGATTAGTATCGCCTGACTAGCTGTATTATACATATGTATGTGTGTATATAGTATCTGCATTAATCTGTCATGAGGTCCTATCTAGGCCAATGTTCAGAAAACAGCAGAGAGGAAACAAAGTGTCCCATGGATGGATAATGGTTGGGGAGAAGGTATGCCTAACAAATGATGAGGCCCATGGAAAAGATGTTCCCCAAGGAGAAGATGGGGCTCGAGGAGAAGATGTGTCCCCCGGGATGGATAGTGGTTGGGGAGAAGGTGGGTTTGGGGAAATGATGGGGCCTAAAGAAAAGACATTCCTTAGGGAAAAGATGGGGCTTGGGAAAAAAATGTGTCTTCAAGGATGGACATTCTGTGGGGGAAAATATGGCTTAAGGAGAAGATGTGTCCCCAAGGAAAAGATAGGGCCAGGGAGAAGATGTGGGCGGGGGCTGAATGTGGGTTCAGGGACAATTCCCTAGGAGGAGATGGGACCAAGGAAAAGGATTTGGAAGGGTGGGCAATTAAAAATTGTCTTTGGGGGAATTAAGATGGGGTTGGGTTTTGGCAAGTGAATTAGAAGAAGCGGTGGGTGGGTTTTGAGGGCTGGGGGGTAGCGGGTCCAATTGGGTTCTGTTAACCAAAACGAGCTTAATAAATGAAGAGGTTCACGTCATTGAGCTCCGCATCATTGAGGTTTGCAACCCTAATTGTTAGGTTGCATTGCACACCACAAATTTTCAATATCATGAAAATTTAATAGAATCCATGTGTAAATCATAAAGCAATGTGTCCATGCAAAATCTGTGGGTTTGAAAATATAAAAATAACATAATATATATATGATGTGTTTTTTTTACTTATGATGTCTTGATGTGAAGTATGTATGATTTACATTTTAACTAAATCCGGGCAATTATCATGATGTAATTTTGCATTAAATTACGTGATTTTAATGTATTAAACATGAACATTCATGTATGTCATTCAAAAAAAAAGCTTGATGTATTTGAATATTTAAGATATTGAATATGTACAAATATTGTTTATATTAACCATAACATAAAATTCATGTGAATTTTATATAAACCTATGAAACTTGAATTTCTCATGGAATTTGTATAAACCTATAAAACCTCATAAGTTTGCACTAATAAATTTGTGGTGCAAATTATGCCATATTTAACTTGTTGCTTTTGTCTAGTGTTTCCCCATAAGGTTTTATCATGTTTAATGTTTTTTTGAGTTTTTAATTTTTGTGTTTATTTCATGTGTGAAGGTTTTCTTGTGGGTTTTTAATTTGTAGATTTTTATGTAGGTGTTTATGTGGTTGCAAATTTCAACTACATTTTACATCTTCAATTTACAATGTAAAATATTTTTTTCTCTTAAATGTTCATCTTTTTTATGCGTTCATCCATTTTCTTTCCTTCTTTCTACAATGTTTTCTACTATTATTGGAGCTATGAAATTTTTTTGTATTGATTAAGGTTCTAAAGATGTTGTTCTTGGAATCTTAAAGGTGACCTTACTTGAATCAATCTCTCTACCTTTTGAATTATTTGACAAGTGCAATAATCTAGTTTTTCTCCTACTACATCATTGTTTTCTATGCCTTGTGAGGTATCTAATGTCCAACTTTTTGGTTTTTCTCTTGCTACACCAACATTGTCTTCTATGCTTTGTGAAGTATTTGGTGTCGACCAACTTTTTGGTTTCTTTCCTACTACACCATCTATTGCATTAACATTATCTTGTAATGTGTTTCATGAGTTATTTTGGTTCATAGATGGGTTTGAGATTTATGTGCAATGCGCTAAAAATGTTGAAAGTCATGATTCTATTTTTAATTTTTTTATTGATAAACATTCTTTTTATTCAACTCAATTCCATCTTGAAGTAGATGTTACTGTATTGGGCATTTATTCAACCCTTACATCTCTTTACATCTAGAAAAGCTTGATATTTTTCCTAATGCTTTTACATTTGATTCTACTTTTCATCACACTTTTGAGGTTGTTTTTTCTATACCTAATCCTCATGGTCATCCCAACAGTGATGCTACAATTGTTTCTACATTGTTTATTCATCTTAGCTTTTAAGTTATATTTTCTAGTTCTAAGGTTGCTAGTTCTTAGGTTGTTAAAAGGGCTAACTATGAGTATCTTATTAGGGAGCTAGTTATGAAAATTTGTTTCCTTGATATCAATGACAAACAAATGGAAAATGTTAACAAAGGAGGGCAAAAAGTGAGCAAACATGCAAAATTGTGGGCAAAAAATGCTTTCAATGAATGGAAAGTGTTTTGTGGCTATGATACAAATAAATCCATTATTGATATTTTTGAAAACAAAGATTATGTTAAAACTTTCATCAATATGCTATCTTTTTTTTGTCTTGCAAGTAGCCAAAAAAATGGTAGCTTACATCCTCCAAACATGTACATGTTTCTTTCCATTTTTTGAATTTTTTTCCATTTTCTATTTTTGAAAAGAGGGTTAGGGTTAGGATTTAAGCTTTTTTTTACATCATTCAAGTTTTATATTATTGTTGTTGTGTTTCCCTTTTGTGCCTTTGTAGTAATTGTATTGTGGCTTTGTAATGGATTTATTTTTTATGTTTTCTTGGTTGGTTTTTTTACAACCTCTATTTTTTGGTATACGGTATTGGAAGACTTATAAAACAATGACAATAGGAATGTGTGGTTGAATCGGGTAAAACACTTAGTGTCCCCTTTAATATCTTCAGGGGTTTGAAGTACCATCATGTTAAGGTTGTTAGTGATGAAGCAACCGTTCAAACATTAATAACTAGTCTTGGCCAGTTTGTGAAAAAACTAATGTGTTATCCATTGATGAAGAGCGCAAGATGTTGGATCAAGAGATTTGTCAACCCACATCTCCATCTAATCTAAATTTTAGGTTATAATATTTTTTCATGTGCAATTTTTTTATAAGGGAAATTTCACAATGTGAATTTTTGTCACAACCCTAACATTGGGTTTGTGACAGAGTGTGAAGTGCAAGGACCCATGAGGCCAAGAATGTGTTTAGGTGTGAAACACACTTTCACAAATGAGGGAGAATGCAAGGGATGAAGCCCAATGACTCCCAAACACACTCCCACTTTGGGAGTTGCATTCATCCAAGAGTTACGAATGTTCAGAGCCTTGGTTGGAAAGGCATAAAAACACCAAATTGGGCCCCTAAGATACCATTATAAAGGTATTGAAGCATAAATGCTTAAAGTCCCCTCTCATTGTTCATTTAGACTTGATTTGCATGAGTTATGATCAAAAGAAGGGGCGGGAGTGGGAAATTGACTTCCGACCACAAATCCCTTGAAAGAAAGGGTCAAATGAAGTCCGATTAGAACGTGTTATACACCATTGGAAAGATATTTTTAAGGACTATAAAATATTATCCTCATAATTTCAAAAAAAATCTTGATTTGAGAAAGATATGAGCGTCTAAAGTTTTGGGACTCCCATTTGGGAATCCAGAGGAAAAATGACATTTGGATGTAGTCCCTGTGAAGAGGAAAGTGGTGCCCCCTCCCAAAGGTTGTGGGTTGTGTAAAGTTTGTGCTTGAAGTTGTTCCTATTAAATCCGCCACACCATTTCCATTCAACTTCCATTAACTGTCTTCTTTTCTTAGTTGTGCAAGTTAATCTCATCTTGAACTCTTGCTTGTGAGTTCATCCTAATCCCATCACGGAGTTCCAACATGCCTTCCTACCCCCAAAGTGTTGCAAGTTAAGGAACATGCCCTAACTCTCTTCTTCTTCCGTTGTTTCATTTTGGGACCCACCTTTGGGTTTCTTGAGGAGTTTGGGGGCACATCAATTTTGATGAGTTCAATTTACTTTCTTTGTCTATTAGTGTTGTTTTAAGATTTTTCCAATGGGTTTCTAAGAACTAATACATAGATATCATCCGTTGTTCTATAGGTTGACATTACCTTATTGTGGATTGCCTAGTTGTTGATGTTATTAACTTAGAAACAAATTATTTACCAACATCCTATTATTTAACCTAATGATGAAATTGGGCCACATCCCCTCTTTTTATGCCCTACATCACAAATTTCATGGGCCACAATTTAACAATAATAGTCATGTGAAATTTGCTTTTCATAGGTTCATATGGAATAGACATCGATGTCATTCATCTAGTTGTATTGTTTGAACATCGATATTGTGCATATTGTTTAGACATGAATGTCATATGTTTATTTGTATTGTTTAGACACAAATGTTGTATATTTATTCGTATTGTTTACACACAAAAGTCGTGCACATGACTTCCATGTTCAAATAATGCACAACATTCATATTAAACAATTTGAACCTATGAAATAACAAATTTTGCATGGATTTGGAACGAAGCCATGAAACTTGTAAATTTGTGATGTAAGTGTAACTGGAAATCTTCGTATTAGGTATGGTTTATTGTGTCCCCAATGGGATGCAATCAATTGTGAGTAATTGTTAACAACAAATTTTCCTAATTTATGAGAAAATGTTTTGTCTATTAAACAAAATTGTTCGGGGCACTAAAATCACTTGGATAGAGGAGGCGTTTGTTCCTTAGGAATATGGGATGGAGGTAATAGGTCATAGGGATCCCATTTCTTATGGCAAGTAATTTTTTAAATATTATTTCTATTTTTCTATGTTTTAGGTTTGTTTATGTGTTTTTTTTTGTTTTGCAAACTTGCTAATGTTTTTTTTTCATTTTCATTTTCATTTTTTTGGTGGTTTGTTGTGTGTGTAGGTATAACCAAATTGATAACATTTATGTGATAGAGTAATGTAACGGATTATTAATGGTGAGCTATGATGTGGTCATTTATTGTGCTATGAAGAGGCATTCAATGAAGAGTCAACCACCTATTATAATAATAAGGTAATCTTTTTTCCTTTTTTGTTTGAGTAAATTTTCAACTTACCTGACAAAAATATTCTCCCATTTTAAACTTTTTTTGGTTGATATAGATGTTAGAACTACCTCTAGGATGTCCAAAATCCATTACACATGCTCATGATGCAGGCACTATTGATGGAGATATTGATGTTGCCTTTGATGTGGATTATGTTGTTGTGGGAGTTACTGTTCATCTTGCCCATGATGGGTTTGCAATATTATTTTGAATTTTAGGGTGACAACGAGTTCTAGCGAAACCACTAGCATTCCTTTTTTTAGATGTGTTTTTGTTGTTTCTGGTTTTATAGATCAAGAAAAGACCACTTTTGCTATTGCTCCTATAGTGTAGGTACCAAAATTTGGCAAATTTGCCAATCTTGAAAAGACCTTTTGGAACAACTTGTTTGAAAAAGGAACATCCCAAATACAAGGATAGGTTAGATGCCATTTTAATTCCCTGACTACCAGTTGAAATTATTAACATCAACACTTCTTCTAACCATGTTTTTAACCACTTTTCGAATGGCCCTATTATTTTTACTTAGATTGTGGATCCAAAATTTATTCCTACCATAGCACCACCATGAGTAGTTTAGATGCAAATTATAGGAATTTAAGGAGTTTTTTTTTTTTTTTATTGATATGAAATTTCAATCAAGTGCAAGTTTTCTTGCTCGTTATAACACATGCATAATAAAGATTTAAAGGAGGATGTGGAAGTGATGAAAAATCAAGGACAATTCTGGATTTCATGAGGACATGCCCAAGGTTTAGGGTTGGATTGTTGAAAGAACAATTATGTTTTGGGTGGGGAATTTTTGCAAGATATTTGTGATGGTTGATGGGAGGTTAATTCCTATTTGGATTTGTAAGATTTGTGATTTATGTTTTTGGCTAGAACATATTTTTGTTGAAATTTTGGTTTGGGTGAATGTCCATTGTTTAAGCATATGGGGGTTCTTTTCCCGGTAGGAGCTTACTTTTGTTGGGATTTTGTTTTGGGTCAATGTTTAGTGATATGGGGTTTCCATTTTTACCATGAAGAGCTTCTTGTTGGGATTTTGATTTGGGTGAGTGTGTTTGCATATGGGGTTTTTGTTTCTAGCAAGAACTTCTTTTTAATGGGATTTTGATTTAAATGAGAGGGTAAGCACATGGGGTTTATGTTTTTGGACATAACTTCTTCTTGTTGGGATTTTGATCTGGGTGAGTGTGTTTAGATATAAGGTTTTTGTTTTTGGGAAAAAAATCTTTTTAATGGGATTTTGATTTGGGTGAATATGTAAGCATATGGGGTTTATGCGTTTTGGACAAAAGTTCTTCTTGTTGGAATTTTGATTTTGGGTTAATGAAATCCAGATTAATGAACACTAATAGTTTTGTTCCATATTTCCTTCTTATGTAGATCCTATTTGTGTAATTGATTCAAGTTTATTATGAAAACTTGGAGTAGTATAAGATTTAAACCTTTTTTCAAGTTAATTTTTTCCCCTTTTTTATGTTGTACATTTTACCATTTTTTGAAAATAAAAAGTTCTAATGTGTTATAAGTTTATGTTCTATTGAAGAAATAACGAATTTTTTGAAATTTTTTTGAATTTAATGAATTTTTTTAGCACCTTAATTTGTCTTGCATTATTTGGGTCAAATAGTTGAAAAGGTAGGTTGAAAAAATGAATAGGTAAGTTGTAGAAATTACTAATTTTACTACAACATCATCATCATCATCATTAGCAAAAGATTAAGATTATAGCAACATTGTCATCATGATCATCATTTTTTGCCCTTCCCCCGCACCTCTTTCATCTTGCTATCTTTTTATCTTTCTTCTTATCTATGTCCTCTCCTATTTTTCTTCTTCTATTTCTCTTTTGTCTATGGCTCTCACCCAATATGTCTTCTCTCCCATTTACAAGCTTTGAACCATTCGCTCTTCTTTTGTCTCTTCTATTTCTTACTATGAAAATCTATCTTTCATCTCATCTCCTTTTCATTCATTTGGTAGAGGGCTCTAATAGTGAACAATAGAGGGTATGATGATACATCATGAGAATTGTAGAAGTACATTGAACCAAATACCAATTTGGAGATTATGTTCTATGGTTTCCAAGGTCTATAAAAACACATTCCCCTAAGTTTCAGAGGCAATCATTATTAGAATTGTGGTTAATTTGGCCAAATTTATTTACTCATGGTTAGTGTAACCATTTCTAATTTAACCATGGTTAATGATTCCATAATTATTTTAACCATTTTGATTTTAGCCATAAGTACTTCATTCATGTTTGTTTTAGCACAAATAATTTTTGCATAATTGATTTTGTCATAAAATATTTATTCATTAGTTAATTTAACCATATTAACTTTATTAGTGGTTAGTTTAACCAAACCTGAAAAATGTCTTTGCATGTGAAAATCACCACAATTTGGTGTTTACACATGTTCCTCGCAATGCCCATTCACATGTGCAACAAAATATTTCAATGAATGGGAATTTCATTACATAAATGACATTGGGAAGGTGTTGGCTTTGTACACCCCAAGCTCTATCACTTTCAAGGGTTGGTTGGTACACATGGGTGAGTGGAATAAAGGCTACCTTTTCCACACTTCGTGTAATAATGGCTTCCATAACCTTGTTTTTTATGAAACCTTTTTTTTTCATTTCCAATGTGTACATGTAGTGGTGTGTAATGGTTATTGTTAATTACCACACTAACCAATCAATATTATGCCCTCTAAGGCCTTTTGTGTTAAGAGCAAACCAACGTTTTAACACACCATGATATGATTCAATGCTCGCTTGGGTGTTTCGGTTAGAATGGGGCACTCTTCAAACACCACCAACCATAATTTTACAAACATAAACATAATGCACAAGGATGAATAACATTATTATAAAAGACTTTTGAATACTAAACCATGATAAACGTTATCATTTACCAAATTGATGGTAATAAGTCCAAAAGTAATTTGTCCACGCATCACCAGGCCTATGTTTGTGAAAGTTTTCTCTCATAGCAACCTTCCCATGCTCTTTGGAGTCATCAATTGTTTCTCCATGATTGATGGACATGTACATCATATCATGAAGGTCTTGGAGGATTCCACCCTGCACCTCCAAATCTTTGATTTTTTCAGTACCATGTAAGTGCCAACAACAAAGGTAGATGGGAACCTTGTCCATACCCCATATGACCCTAATAAGGACACATATGTAATAAAATCACCATGAGTGGATGGGGTCAGTATAACATAAAATGCATTTGAAGTAATCAAGAATTTTATGAAAGATACTAAAAAATATCTAAGGAAATAAACACAAAGTAGGTACTAGGTATAAAGATTAGCATTCAATTCTTAAGGTGCATCATGAACGAAAAAACATGATGGTTTCCAATGTGGCTTATGTGATAACATCTTATTTTTTAATGGTTTCAACCATTCGATCAAATCCTCAACTGTTTGCCTACTTGTAATGATCTAGGCTAAAGGGACACCCGTGTAATGATCATCAAACCCCATCAATGTGAATAGATGGAATTTCATGTCATTTGTGCCAAATGTGGCATCCATAGAAATGACACCATTGTTGACCATATGATAACATGGACTCACATTGAGTTGGTGTTTGAATACCTATGGTGAATGGGACTTGAGTCCCATTGATTTCATTAACATCTTGAAAAAAGAACACATCCTTCGAATGTTGGAAAGCCCAAGACTAAATTGAAATTGTAGGGTTGGTGTGTAAATGTTAACTCCTTTTCTTATGTTTTCGATTCAAATATGCAATGTTTTGAAGCCGAATGAAATCATTTCATGTCATGTTTTGACCTGCGTTCACATGTTCCCACCAAATTGCTTTATGCTTGTCATATATTTGTTTGGCCGTGTAACCTAAACTTAGTTGGGCCCATATGTGTTCCTTTAATGTTTGTGACATGCATGGAACATAACGAGACATACAAGAAATGGATTTCGAGTCATGCTTACCATGTGCAAATGACTCATTAGTTCGTGTATGGGCCTTATGATAAATCGTGATTTTAGCCACATTGGGCCGTGTGTATAGATGTTTGATTGAAAATGACGTTAGGCATCCTTGTTTAATAGATCAAGTGTGGGTTGAGTTTTCTCGATAGTCCTTTGGTCCATATCTGCACTGATAACTAGACCAAAAAAATTTCAAGACATAAATGATTACATATTTGGTATATGAATTAAAGAAATTAAAAAGGTTAATGCCATAAATGTTTCCCACGTATGTTCGAGGTGGTTTTTAATAGTTGGTTGTTTGACATCTGTTTGGCTTGAAAAGTTTTTGTAAACATTCCATTCCACAAGGTGCTCGTATCCCCTCATTCACCTTCCAAATTTTTTGAGATGTGAGCACATGGAACATAAGCAAATTGAATGGTCACTTTATTTTGCCCTCCACGGTGTATCCTAAACCTCCACATTAAGTCCTTGTTTGAGAAAAATGACTTGGTGGGGTTTTGGACATGAATGGAATGGGACTTTGGAACCCTTCCCATGATTGAAGGAAGTAGGACAAATTCTTGCACTAAGATAAATTATAATTCTATAAACATTCATCATGAAACAAAAACCCAAAAATGTAATACCTACATGGTTCCCTTAAAATTGATGTTGTGACTTGGAATTCCCATTACAATACCCACATCATGATATAAAATACCTATTGTTCTAATGTACATCACATATAATATTTGCATTATGAACTCATATAGTAAAAAAAAATTTGGTAATACCCACATTGAGCTATTAAACCTTCCATCATTGAAAATGTTCACGTATGCAACACCCAGATTATACTTGAAACCCACAATGTCTAAAAACCCCATGTAGCAACACCCACATAATGATCATTAATGCACACTGTTTGAAAGGTGCAAAATGCAATACTTGCCTTAGGCCATAAAACCCATGTTGGTTTTGGGGAGTAAATGCATTATTCACATATGGGTATGAAAAATCAAACCACAAAGAGATATTGAATATGAAATACCCAAGTAAAGGTATAAAACCTTTATTTATGGTTGTATATTTAATGAAACTTGACACCCGTTCTATATCCAATAATTAATAAATGAAAATAGATTGAATTGTGAAAATATAAACACAAAACAAAAGAAGTAACAAGAGACAAATGCATACCTCTAAAAATAAAAGATGACAACATTCCACCAAAGTTTGTAGTCCTAATTGAAAACACAACCCTAAAAGATCATACCTCATACAAAAGTGAATTAGAAAATATTGAACTCTAACAACTATGAAACATATGGAAACAAAAGAAATTCATAATTATGGTATAGATCTAAACAAGTGATAAAATCAAAAACCAATATAATGAACAAAGTTTAAAATATGAACCTTAAGCCTTGAAATATATGAACCAAATTCCTATGCACTAAATCATAAGGCATAACCCTAAAAATCCAAATGATATTTTGCCATAAGCCTTATTATAACCTTAACTATACAAACCCTAACAAAAAAAAGTCCTAGTGATATATGCCATAAACCAAAAAAATTATATAAACTATACAAATTATATAATGCAAAACAAATAAATCTAAAAGAACATAGGAAAAAAATTAAAAACCAAATTTTATTAAACTATACATATTTATTGATTGAAAGAAAATACCTTAATCTTAAAAAACAATCAAATAAATTTTATACAAAACCAAAAAAAAAGATATGTCTTTTAATTTTGTGTGATCTCTTCAACCTAATTTTTTCCACTCTTTTTGAAAAAAAAATATAATGAAATTGTATTACTTCACATATGTGTAAACCTTAAAATTTCCTCCCCAAATTTAGCCTAGGTTAATTACTATACATTTGTGAAAAAATTTTAATTAATTTATGTGTCCCAACCCTAAATTAAACCATAATCCAAAAATACATATTTACAATAATTACATGAAAAGATGTATTGTAATGTCCATTCCATAATAAATTAGGTAAACAAAATTTAGTAAAATATGCATTAACTAAACCAAAATGGCTGTAATTATGGCATTGTTTCCATTATAAATTGTTTGTAATATCTACATATGGGGATCTATGTTTATCATCCATGAACTAGGGCAAACCTTAATAAATTGATAGGTAGGATTAGGGGGGGGGTGGGTTGGAAAAAATGAATAGGTAATTAATTAGGTATTTGACTATGTAAAAAACGTAAATAGGTAGGAAGGTGA
>Ga0116227_10005445_pt1 | contig 26795 bp, 17 predicted proteins | sample S1TSphgellanicum_FD_89693 | JGI IMG/M metagenome (GOLD analysis project Ga0116227, IMG submission 89693) | Host-associated microbial communities from peat moss isolated from Minnesota, USA - S1T2_Fb - Sphagnum magellanicum MG | ecosystem: Host-associated > Plants > Peat moss > Unclassified...
AGGTTCCTTTGCAATTGGGGTTTTGGGTCCTCTTTTCTTCTAGTCCCATTTCCTTCAAAGTCAATTGCTTTCTTTCTTATCCTGGATGGCAAGGGAGGGCTCAACTCCATTGCCCTTTCCTTTGATTCCCTTACTATTCAATTTCTTAATGGTCATCCATGGCCCATTCACTAGCATCAAAAGTAAAGGGTCTAAAAGCATAATTGAGAACAAAGCAATTGTCAATTGAAGTAAAGCTCTAGAAGCATGATCGAGAACAAAGCGATTGTCAATTTTGCCTCTCAATGATGCAAGAGAGAACTTGAATAAGCATCCTTGATAAGCACTAGATAGATGCAACAAATTAAATGTACCATTAACCTCAATGCCATTACAAGACAAGGTGCCCAACAACAAAACTTCTTTCTAGTTAAAAATTAGTTTTTCAATAGAAACATATGTGGTGCATTGGTTTAAGATTATACTTGTGTATGAGTTGGAGGGACTAATGGTTCAACATGGTATGACCATCTTTATCACACATTCATTTTCCCAATTGTCATCGCCAAAAGAAATATGGTGCCATGCTTGAAACATGCATGTGTTATGTAAAACATCTTCTTGTCCTTAACTTAGGTTAGGTTTTAAGTCTCTATCACAATAAACAATGAAATGAGAATGCATGTATTACAATAGGGGTTCCAAGGCACATTCCAATACTTACATATGGGGTACATCCACAAATTATCAAATGAAGTACTAAGGGATAGTTCATTTTTTTAAAACATTTTAATCACAAATGGAAAATTGACGAAGGAAGTGCAATATCTTCATTTTTACTATTCTAACCAAAAATGACAAAATGGTTAAGGAAATGCAATATCATTATTTTTTTGCAAATTATAATTGAAAATGATAAATGGAATACAATCAATATTTTCATTTAAAAAAAAATTTAATCCAACATGGCAAAGGTGTTTATAATACCTTCTACAAACCCTAATTTATCATGGTAACTTGTTCGCAATATCTTCATTTTTTTGGCAAACTTTAACATAACATGGCAAACATGTTTGCAATATCATCATTTGTTACATAAACATGTAATATTTGGTGAGAAAATGAATGCATTACCTTCATTTGATATGCAAATAAACTTTTTTTCTATATGTGAGAATGAATTTATTGTACATTTAGATTGAAAAAAGTTTGAATTCACACCAAAAAAGGAAGGGAAGTGTATATATTTGTGGAATGTTACAAAAATGCATGGGAATCCATTAAAACTAATCATCAAGTACAAAAATTGATGTACATGCTACTATTATTCAAAAATAGAACCTTTTTTATAACTATATTAGATTAGAAATTATTATTTCCAAGAATGGAACTTCAATTGATTAAGATTATTGTACAAGGACTTATTTTGTGAAATGGATTTTACTAATAATACTGGTAGTTACTCATTAGCTATGAAAATGAACAACATCACAACTTTCAACATTGATTTTTTATGTTTGTAAGTTTTTTTTTAGGGTTTTCAAATTTCATCTACACTCAACTTGGGTAAAACAAAAGGTTGCCCTTAAGTTAACTTTTAAATGTCATAGTGGACCAATATGGTCTAATACCCCCCTATTATTTCTTCCTACACTCCTCTTAACCCAATTTTGACACACCCATGTTGTATGAAACACATCATTCCTTTTCTTCTATTCTTTTGATATTCCATTTGCATTTTTCAAGCTCTTTTACATCTCTCTTCTAGCTTTGGTAGCATGAAATGAAGGTCTAACCATTCCAACATCCCAAGTTTTGCTATAGTTTGCTTATGCTACATGTAATGGGATGTGAAAGGTTTGAACAAAATCAATTAGAAAAAAGAATAAAAATTGATCAAGTGCATTTTCATGTAGTCATATGTTGAACACATAAATGCAAGAAAGTAAAATCAAAACCTCTTCAAATATTTGTATCAAACCATTTTGTCTTCCATTGAGTTTATGGTAAGGTATATTTGAATTTGCCAAGTGAATATGATGGTCCAAAATATTGTATATTAAAAGTTTGATATTTTATGATCACAATATGCAAAAGTTGAAAACACATAAATACATTTAGGGTTGCATTAATCAAAACAATAAAAAAACTCAATATTTCATCTACTTAAAACCTATTTTGTAAAACTGAAAATATATTTGCATGTACTTGCAATTTTTATAATTTATGTAAATGCATATTAAACATATGGTTGTTCAATATTATTTTATAAAGTCAAAGAACATGTTCATATGATCATTGAAATAAAAACATTTAAGTTTAATATATCAAGGTTTATCGTTATTTTCCATTTATGTTCACAAGGATCAAGAGTTGTCTACTTGATTATGCTTTGTGAAGGGTTCAAAATAGTCAAGGTGTTTGAAAACTAGATCACAAAAGGTTGCCCATTGGATGTGAATCTTTGATTGTTCATTTAACCCTCATCCCAACTCCAAATGGAGCAATTTGTTGTCACCAACCTCATAGGAATGCTTTCCACGTACCCAAATGCTTTTACCATCAATGAAGCATAGTAGTTTGATCAAATTTTCTAAAAATTTGAAAGTTGCATGTAATCAATAGAGTTGCACTTTAAATGGTGGGGGTTTTTTATTCATCAACCAAATTCAATCTTTTATTTACCAAAATATTCAGTTTGAAATTCCCTAAAACTTTACTAAATCAAAATTTAAAAGTTTCAACATTTTACATGATTATTTGACAATTATGTGGTTCTAGTTCCTTCCTCCTAGATGGGATTGTTTTGGTCAAATGTCAATTGAAGGTTAAGAAAATACACAACAGCTGAACTCTACATGAAAATTTCACCCAAGCATGTTTTTGTGATATGTGTTAATCTTGATAACAAAAACATATAGAAATCAAAGCATAAAGAGGCTTCTAGAACTACTAACGAATAACCAATTGAAATAAAGGCTTCAAGAAAATTTGAAAGGATCAAGAATTTTTTTTAAAAAAAGTCTTCTTTCTTCCTTTTTTTTCTTTAAGAAAAGGAAGCACAAAAAAACAAAAGCATTTCAACCTTGAAATTTTTATTGTTGAAAAAAAAACAAAAAACTTTGCTACAAGGAGTTGAATTCCTAACAACAATATGACCATTGGGATGTGATTATAAAAAAATTGGTTCCGCACAACATAGTTGTAGTTTTTTAATAAAAAATTTAACAAAAAAAGAGGAAATATGAAGAAAGATAACAAAGGAAAAAAAAAGGAATTTTCTTTTCTTATTTTTCTTTTTTCTTTTTCTACTACAACTACCACCATGGATTTTTCTCCTTTTCTTCCTTTTACTCCTCAACCCTACATTTTCTTTAAAAAAATGTAGCAAGCAAAAAAGAAGGAAGCTTGAGAACTTAGATGTCTATGAAAGTGTTCAAGGAGTAAGAAAGCTTCTCCATGTTTCACAACCATCAAGTTCAAAAATGCTAGAGCTTCGTATTGTGATAGAAAGCTTGAGTTTAGAAAGCAAGCCAATATACTTTAGAACAAAGCAAAACAAGCTTGAAACCCTCCTCCTTATCCCCTATTCCCACCCAACCTACTCGAGGTGGAACCCATTGAGATGAAAGTTGGGGTTTTTTCCAAACTAACCCATAATAGGTTTTTTTGGATGATGCATAATTGGGTGTGGGTCATGTGGGCCATGGAAATGGAACTAGTGGAATGAAATTGGAGTTTTTGAACCTTGAGGAAGTTTTCATAATGGGGTTTGATGTTTCCCATAACTTTGTCGACTAGTTTTATTTTCATCCATTCATGTCCAATTTTCCTTGATTCAACTTCTTTTGGTGGCTAACATTTTTTGATTCATTCATTGTCCACTTCCACAAGGAATTTGACCAATTTCATGGGTCCCATTGTCCCATTTCTTCATATTTTCATCCATGTTGCAACTTCATTGGATGGTTGCTTTGAAGAAGTTTTATGCTTGGCAATTGTCCATGGTTTTTCCACATTTCATCCACTATGCAATTCTTTAAATGCTTGACCTAAGAAACATGACAGTTCCCCTAAATTTGCATAGATGCATTATGCATATTTTTGTCTATTATCCTACTTTCCTAAATAAGTTGAATTTATTTCCCCAAGTTCATTGTCATCTAACATCTATGAAGGTAAACAATTGGCAAATAAAAAGTTTTCATAAGGCAAGTGTTATGGTAAACAAGGTCAACTTTCTTGCAGCTTCATCCATTGAAAACATTTTTCAAATGCTTACCTTGGGTAAATGAGGCTTATTTCCTTCTAGATTTCATTTATTGTGTAAAAGTTTTAAAGTAATTTATGAAAACTAATTACAAGCCAAAGTAAACAATGGAAAATGATCTTAATTAGATTTGAACCTCCATCCTTCAACCCAAGAGATTTTTTCTAAACTAATGAAAAATATATATTAATCATAATTACAATTTGATCATAAAATTGGATAATTAATTAATGTTGATCATCAAATACATTCATGATAGACGACACCAACATGCATTCCCAAACACATAAAATTTTCCATTTTAGACTAGGGTAGTATCCCCTAATTTTAACATTTATCATTAAATTTTATTGTTTCATTTGTTTGGTGGCTTTCTCATTGAAAAAAAAGAAAGTTTATCTAAATATAAGGGAATAAATTATAAATTTGGGTTTGCTTAAGGCCTTAACACTATATAGTCATTAAGCATTGTTACCATCCAAAAAATGGAAAGAACAAAGATTTTTTGGGCATCCATTCAAATTTTCATGAACACAATATATCATTTAAACATTGAAATACCCATGTTATTCATGCCAAAACATCTCCACCCACACCATGTATACATGTTAGCTTAGTTACAAATGTCTATCGCATAAAAAATAGTGTGCAAGTTATTTCCTCAAGTTGTCCATGAAATATTTGACAATTTATAGTGAAAGACTAATTAAATGTCACCACATGGGCCAATTATTCTAACCATCCAATTAAACATAATCATTTTTTTTGGCTAACCCTTTTAGAGAGCTTTATATTTTAAACATATGTACAAATAAAAAATCAATTTCATATTATATAATGGTTGTACTTCATCCAAATTTCTTTGTATAAGTCATTTTAATGTCACCAATGGAAATGTTTGTAATGTAGAGAATGGCAATAACCATGTGGGGCCCAATAACCAAATAGTGGTATCAAGTTTGACCTAGTTTACTTTAGAAATGACCATTGAAATTCACAAGGCAAACAACATTACAATTATTAGTAAACTTCATAATGGATGAGTGCATTTATATTTTAGCATTAACTAAATATGTAAGATCAAGCTTAAGTTTTAAAATTTTGTTGAAATATATTTTAAATAATGTTGATTTTGCGAACATTCATTGATATTTGTTAAGTAACAACTAACATACATGGATAAACATACTAACATTGTTTAGTTCATTAATTATTAATTAATGTCATTAGTTCACATTTGAATGAAAGGTACAAGCCAACATGGATTCATATTGGGGTTAAAGTGACCTTAAGATTTGACACATTGAAATTGAAATAAATATATGCACATTAATGACAACATGATTATTTGATTGGTTTTTTTTGTCATGAATTTTTTTAAAAAATTGAACGTTAATCTATTATCATATGGGGTGGATGCAAGGTAGGTGGTTCATTTGTGGTGTCACTATGATACTTTCTATTGGTACATGTTACCTAGGATTTTGTAACATGTTGATGTATGTAACAGGTTGAGAAAAGTAATAGGTTATTTATAACTTAACCTGTAGCAAAACTTAACTTGTAACCTAAATTGTACCTAAACCTAATTGGTTACAGAACCTGACATGTAATGTTATAACAAGTTAGTAAACATGTTAACATGTAACTAGTAGTTTGCAAAACATATAGTGGATATAACAAGTAGTTCTTGGTAGAATGTTATAAAAGGCCATATTTTTTATATATTTTTGAACTGTTAATGTTTATACTAGTTTGTTTTGGATTGTTGGTGACTATGTTGGCTAGTGATTGTTTAAATGGTCCATGAGGATTGTTTAACTTTCAAATTCGTTTGTATAATTGATGGACACAAAGAAACATGATGGGATTTGATACCATACCACTTTTTATATTTTCAAACTTGGAGATCATCTTGTTTTTCTTTCACTTGGGAAATGAAGTGATATTTTTTGGCCAATTTTGATTTCTTAACAAAGTAAGTGCATGTTGTAAGATTGTACATAGATTTTTAGTTTTTTTAGATGTACATGTTAATGTTTTAGAATTTCTAAGTGAAGAAATTAAAAAGTAAGGAGCTAGTGGGCATATGAAAAATCTCATTAACATTACATCTTATTTAAATGTCATATGGCAAAGAATATAACCATCAATACATTAATTGAAAATTGATTTTAAACCAACATTTTTTTTCAATTTCTTCATGGAACTAGGGTGGTGAGCATTTATAGGTAGATTTTGATTTAATTAATGAATTTATTTCATATAACTTCTATAATTGTAGCTAGTAAACATAAATGTGGCAACACCCTCCCCCCAAAAATAGTTATTTATTGCTTATATGCAAAAAATTATTTAAAAACAGGAATTTATGACAAAATATTCTATTTTTAGAAAACTATGTCACTTTTTAGCAATTTCACCCAAAAGAAATGATTGTTTTAAACTAACAACTTGGTTATGAAGGAACTATATAATTTTTTACTATAAATGTACATTCACTTTTAATAATGAACTTTTGAAAGTTCAAAACATGGATTGGTTTTTTAATTACTTGAATCACATTATATATATATATATATATATTCATTCCCAATTATTTGGAATAACCAAATATGTGTTATTATGTATAGTATGAAATATCAAATTCATATATGGAAGATTTTTGGTTTTTAAAAATATATATAATTATTGAGTTTTAAATGGTTAAAACCAATGTTGCTTTAGTATATATGGTTTTGACCTGGCTATGTATCCAAGTATACACATGGGTATGTATAATTGCAACTAAATAATATCATTTTATGAAAAATATTGAACATTTCTAATTCATAAATTTCCTCCATTGAAGCTACCATTGCATTTGTTCATAGCTAGAGGTTTTCTTTTGTGAGTGTCATATTCATATATTGTGTGTGAATTTTTTAATGTGTTTTGCCAAGCTTAGTAAAGTTTTAGAAATTAAGTCGTTGTGTTTTGTGTTGTTCATGAATGGTAAAAGTGGCATGTTACTATGTACTTTCCTATGGAACAACTTCTTTAGTTTGTAAGCTAAAAGCAAGCACCATTTTTTGGGACATATTCTAAATTAATCTTCCTTTCATTTTTGGTGGTGCCCCTTTTCTTGTATTAGATGGCTCTTTGCAATATATAAATTTTCATTTGAAATAAAATATTGATGTGAATATTTAACACTTGTATGCATATCTCTTACAAATTGGTATGAGGTTGTTGTTAATTCATTTTCACACTTGGCTGGGATACCCCAAAACATGTAGGTTGTTATATGACCTGCTTTATATGTCTATTTGAAGAACATTTGAATACTCATGTTTTTACCCAATGTCCAAATTGAAAAAACTTTAATGTTAATGCCTAACTAATATGTTATAAATGAACATACCCCATCCAACTCTAATTATAACCATAATTTCATAAGTCTTTTTTAGTTGAAAATAATTGTTTAAAAAAAAAAAATCTAAACATGCACGTTTTTGAAATTTTTAGGCAAGTTAATTGTTTGAACATATGGATGTTGTTATTTTCATTTCAGATTTTTTAGATTCATCCAACATAGACAACAACGTTTTCTTAAATGTAAGTTTTGAAATAAGTTGAATGAATTTATACAAACTAATTTTTTACATTGATTTTCTAAAAAATGATTTTTTTCTTGCAAATGTGGTTATTGGCTCTTACTTTAAAACTTATCATATGTGGAATATTTTTGTATCATTTCTCGTAGAAGATCAATTCACCACTATGGTAACATGCTAAATGTTACCCATAATAATATTTTACAATGGGTCAATTGAAAAAGCAATACTCCTAAATTAAATTTGGTGAATTCATCTAATTAGTTATCACCAATCAAAAACATTAGTAAATAATGTTGAGTAGATATGGAATACAACAATAAATTCAACTAATTTGTGATAAATGCAAACATTAGACACCATCTTCTAATGGATGGAATTCATCCATAATGTTCATCAATAATTTTTAGTTAACTCTTAATTAATTTTCGGTTAAATCTTAGTTTTAAATCCTAGTTAAGTTTTAATTAAGTCCGAGTTAAGTTGCAATGAACTCTTAATTAATTCCCAGCTAACTTTTGGTTAACTCTTATTTAAGTCATAACTAATTCTTAATTAATTCCTAATAACCTTTGGGTTAAGTTATAGTTAATTTTTAGTTAATTCAATAGTCAACTTTCAGTTAGGAAAGTTTTCAAGAAGCTTCTTTCCTTGATGCACACATAGAAACCTCCTTAAAAAATTTTTGAGCTAGGTCCCCAAAGGAGTATAAATAGAAGTAAAACCCCGCATTTCCTTTAGTTTATTCAACATCAGTTTTAGGCACGATCTTGCACCATAATCTTGTCATGTTTATTTCATGTTCATGTTTGCATCTATTAACATAATATTAATTCATTGTAATGTTTGTCTTGCACATTTCATGTTCTTGCTTGTAGTTATTGTGTTTTTGCTTTTGAATCATGTAATATTATCTTGTTCATTATTTGAAAGTTAGACTTAGATTTTTCCTTTAGCCTTTGTTCTTGTGGTTTTTTGTGTCCTTTACATAATTTAGACAATTAAAAAATGATGTATGTATGTGTCATTCAAATCTACCTCTTTGAAGTTTAACTATTTCACTTATTTTCCCTACCCACCTACATGGATATGAAAAGACAATTTATAATGTGCCTTTTCATGTCCATTTATACAATTTAAAAAATGATGTTTATTGATATGTGTGGTTCATACCCACATTTTCCAAGCCTAACCAATACCTACCCACCAATATGGATGTGAAAAAACACATGTTATGTGTCTTTTCATGTTTAATATGATGTCTATGTTATAAAGTCTTTGAATGGTTTTTGTGTTTTTTATGTGAGGATTGAAACACCAATTGAATGTGATCACAAAAATTAAAACATTGATTCAATGATAAATTGAAACAACAATACAATATGGTCACATGATATTGAAACTTGAACAATTCAATAAGAAATTGAAACAAAATTCAATATGGTCACAAGGAATTGAAATTCAACAATTCAACAAAAAATTGAAACAATAGTTCAATATGATTATGAGGAATTGAAACATGTCAGTATGGCAATGAGGGAAAATAAAATAACCAAAAAAATAAAATTGGCTACATAAACTTGATAAAATTTTGACTGCATAAACTTGGTGCATTTGGAATTATCATGTATGCACATAATGATTTTTTCTCGTTCTTAATTGTAACATTTGTGAAAACCATGGGCATTCCAACTAGTGTTCAAAAATTGGTTGGGGGGGTTCAATTTGGAACTTTGGGCAAAACATTACATTAATATTAAAAAAGAAAATCAAAATACTTTCTAGAGAAAAAACATGATCCATTTGGTTAACTATATCATACATATTTTAATAACCAAAAATTGATGTTAAAGTAATCTTTGTGTTCAAGACTCAATGTGTTTTTAATTTTTCTTAAAGTTCAAAACTTGTATGCATGCATGTTTCAATGGGAAGTTGAACACCTGTTAGAAATTGAACCCAAAAAGAAACCTATAACCTAAACCCCTTATTGGAATTCACACCAATAAATAATATAGGTATATTATAATGTTATGCATTGGTATATATTTCAACACCTTGGGTTTGAATATAAAATTATTCCAATATATTTACTTTTGGGCAATGATATATCTCTATCCCAACAAATACCCTGAAAGTCAAGTTCAAGTATACTTTACCTTAAGGTAAGTTTTGTCATTGAATAGTCCTCAAAATAGTGAAATGATTTTTTTTGAAATTATGAAGTTCACATATTGAAAATCATCATAATTATCATAGGCTACACTTTGAATAATTTCATTACTCGTATGACAATATCATGATAGATCATGGATTTTTAATATTTAAAAAATTGAATTTTTTTTTTTTTTTTCAATGTGGAAATTGATCTTATGCTATAATAAAAAAATGGAAAAGATATTGGGTTGGTTTAGGTTTGGTTACCAAAACTATACACCTTCTTGTGGGTAAATAATAGGAGTGGGTCATGATTGTAAAAATACTTTTCAACCAAAATACAAAAAATTAGAAAACTTAAAGAATTTTCAAATTTAAACTAGTGTAATTTTAGAGCTAGTGACAATATTTGACCACCATTTGTACCACAAATCTAAAGCACAATGTATTGTCATTGTGTTGATGTCAACTCTAATGTAATTTCATTTGATTGTGATTAATGTGTTTTTATGGAATTTTTTTGAAACTTGGCAAAACAATTTCAAAAAATGAAAAATAACAAAAGATAGTGATTTCTATGGTATTTAAAAAAAAAGAAAAGAAAGTAAATTAATCACATCTAGACCAATGCATTTCCTAGGTTACCACTTGTAGTAGCACTTTTGTAAAAATGCTACAACCTACTCATGATAATCATCATTTAATGTTGATTAATGCTAGTGGACTTACTTGAGTAATTTGAAAAAAAAACCTTGACTATAATATGACATTGTGTTGTGCAAAATGGACCCATGCTTTATAAATATTCATTTATTTACTTGAATAATATGGTTTTAAAAATCACACTACTAGGATAATAAATATAATAATTTATAAATTTTTTTTAATAAGTCAATGAATGATATGTATTAACCCAATTTAAAATTTTAAATCTTTTTATTGAACCTCATGTACACCCTTAAGGTTGGATAATGGAGAGGTTGAAATCAATAGGTATTTGTTGGGCCAACTAAAAAATTGAATATCCAAAAAGATGTTAGGTTCACATTTGAGATTTTTTTAATTTAACCATTTATTGAAAGGTAAATAAAATTAAAATAACTTATTTGTAATGCGACATTGAACCATGGAACATTCATTAAACAACATTTTGTTAAAACCTTTTCGCTTCCACACACAATTATAATTTCTTAAAAACTTATTTTTTTATGAAATTGTGAGTTGAAAACCACTTCTCATTTTGCATTACCCATTTCCATGGCCATTGAGAACTTTGCAATGCCATTCATATAAACAATAGGTTAAAAGTTTGTTGTGTGCCAATTTGCGCCATGTTTGATTGTTTGAAGGTTGTAATCATGGGGGGGCTTTAATATGGTTACAACGTAGTTTTGAAACATGGTCAACTTCCAAACAAAGACAATTATTGCTTCAATGGTACTTCACTAAATAGGGGCACTTGATTTGATGTAATACCATAAGTATTTGGGCCAATTCAACATTAATTATATTATTTCAGATTTTGTTGAAAATTTTGAAAAATGGTACATAATTAAGTCAAAAGTTCTAAAACCCTTAGCTGCCATTTGCCAAACATTCATGAAACTTGGCTTCATGTTAAATTTTCAAATTGCCCTTTTCCGAATGTTTAGGAAGATTTTTTTTTTTCATTGGTTCAAATATTTATTGCACTAGCTTAAAGATCATTATTGTCGAAACATCCAAAAATTATTACAATTTTTATCAAAAATAAAACTAATTAAAAAAAGGCGTTGAATTGGATTTCTGAAAATTAATTAAATATTTGACAAAAACCTATCAAATTGGCCCATGTACTACAATAGTGTGGTTTTAAAACAACCTTTCTCATCAAGTTGGAGAATGTGCACATACAAAATAATCTCTTGAATTTTTAGGTGGAAGTATTATTTAATAAGACCCATTGAGTGGGGGAAAAATAATGCATGGAAATAACAAAATATGTTTATTCTTTTAGAACTTTCCACATGGTGACCGAGTATTTATCATTTTTTGGAAAAATTCACAAATAATTTAATTAATGTCAAACTAGCCCATGTACGATGGTTAATTGGATTTACATAAATACACATATTATATTTGCCATTGATATTTGAAATTTAAAAAATCAATTATTAAAAAAATGGGTATGACAACCCACTTTTCATATTTCAAAGTTTTGATAATTGAAAACAAATGTAGATCTAGGTGGTTAATTATTTTTTCTGCATTGATAGCAATGATATATTATAAAAGGATTGCAATTTATTTTTGATAATTTAGAATGAAAATCATGCAAAATTGGTTGGCAAGTCGAATTCAATATTTTTTCAATTAATTTTTTGGAAATAATTTAATTCCATACATTAATAATAGGTATGATATGACCTTTTCATACCTAATTGTAATCACAAAATCACAATGAAAATATCGTAATCCCAAACAAATATTACACACATTCAAATAATGGTCAATGGCTAGACAAGTTTTTATATCATACATGATTTCCATGGTTGTTTGAACATTGGCATTAATTTACTTTATTAACATGTGCATGATCATATATTGCCATTTAAATAATATACATTTAATAGATGATAATATTTATAAAGTTATATTATTAGATGGAAAATACTATCAATTATATGTTCTTTAAACACAATTAACTTCTTTTATCTAAAATGTATTTGGGATGTTTTGCACAAATGATGTAGATTTGATTGTTAAATTGATTCACATTATGTGAAAAAAATTCCATTCATTATCGCCATGGGCTCAAAAACATTTGTTGAAAAGATCTAAGGTAAGATTGTGCAGTTTTGAAAATCGAATTTAAACCTAAAAGTCAGCTTGGCTTCATGAAACAAGGGTTAGTTGGGACAATGTTTGTACAACCAAGTTCATCCTATGCATTACACTATGCACACCCAATAGAATTATGCGATTTGACCAAACAACAAAACTCAACATGAGATCATTGTTATTGGCATTTATTGTGATTGTGAATTGTGAAGTTGCTTGCCACAAATTTGCCTCAAGCACTATAATCAAGAATTAATACCTTTTAGCACCTCCACAAGTGTTAAAAGGAGTTCGGTTTAGATTGCAACACCCAATGAATAATTCTAACATAAATGAAACATGTTTTTCATTTCATTCCATCATAACCCAAGTTTTAGGTCCTTGGAATGTTGTCTCACCATCTACTCCATAACAAATTAAGTTTGTGCAATTCAATCTACTTGTGAAAATATTGCCAAGTAGGGAATCCATAATCATTTTTTTCAAATGATCAACATTCAAGCCTTCCAAACCCATTGGTAAAAAATATGTGGAACCATTTCTACCCTTTGATAATGTACACTTGCACATTTATTTAAGTGTTGGTTGCTAATGGTTGCCACTTCATTGCATGATACATAAGTGAGTGAAACCTTTTGCACTATCAAATACATATGAGCACATAATCATGAATTCAAGTGGCCATTTTCCAACCAATATTATTAGTCCATTGTTTACAAGCGTTACTAAGAACTTTTAAAAAGTCATTTAATTCCTTCACTTTGTCATAATCTACCATTAACAACCCTTATTTTAACATTTGAAAAATGGTGGAAAATTGCATAAGTTTCCTTTTATGTTAAATATGCACACCATTAACAACTTCTAAAACAATAAATCTCACTCATGATGTAAGTAGCAAACTCCTCATTTTTTTACATGTTGGCTATCATATTACTGTAAAACTAACCAATATCGATTTGTGCATGTGCACTTTTTGCCTTAAACTACAACTTGCATGTTTTTGAAGCCCATCATTTATTTAAGGACTAGCAAGTTTTTTTAATTTTCTACTTGCATTGCACATTTTGCATTTAATTTACATCTTACCATCAACATTCATTACAATTTTAGATGAGGTACTTTTGTGAACCAAACATCCTTGTTCAACTCCCATTCTTTCTTATTACTTTTCTCAAGTGGAGTGGTGTGATTAGGTTGACATCAAAAGATAATTCATTTCCAATAGTGTTAAAGCTTGACATTCCATGCATTCCCCCTTTAATGCATGCTACTTCATACATTTAACATTTGAATAGTTGAACTTTTCTAACTAAAGCAAGATACTCCTTAAATTTGACATTGGAAGAGGAGATAAAATCAACAATTGAAGAGTTAACAAACTATTAAAAGGACAAGAAATGAAGAACATTTAGTACTTGAAATGTGCTATGGGTCTTAGAGTTGCCATGGTATAAACTTTCTTATGATGAGCGATTGATCAAAATTGCTACACCCTTTAAATTAAACCCACAACAATGAAGCAAAGATTTTTAACACAACAAACTGCAAGGATTAAAAGACACATGCAAATGAATTGTACACCCAAATTTCAGTTGGAAGAAAACACAAACCTTTGCCTCATTTGGACTTTCAAACATGGAGACAAGAATAATATAATCTCCTAGACAAACAAAATAATGTTGAATCCACTACCCTAAGATTGAACCTCAAAATTGTAACATATATGCTCAATTGCCAATGGCAATGTCATACAATGGCCTCAAGCCATACATTTGGCAAGCACCAACGATTAACCTACAAAATCTACCATGAACCTTGATTCCAATGTTCATTCTAAAATCCAAAGCTTGTTCAAAGCTCATTTGTAGCAACATGATCTTTGCATTAAGACTTCCATTGATGAAAAAAAGAAGATCTTAGAAGACAACACAACACACACACACACACACAAAGTGGCAAATGAAGACAACATCACATTACGATGGACTCTAAATGAGAGATGAGTGAGTGGAGATGGTGGCAATGCAATGGATGCAAAAGTATAGCATGCGAAGGGAATTGATGCAACCCTTCTTTACTTTGGGATGGATCTCAACATCTAACAACATTAAGCTACTTCAACTAGCTACCATCCTTCACTTTAGATCATCCATCTAACCTTGTTCCAATTAGGTAGCATCCTTAGATTTTGACAATTTTAGCCCAATCTTACACCTGGTTCCGATATTGTTTTGGGCAAAAAAATTTAAAATGACAAGAAATAACTATTTTTAGTCACCAAATTTCAATTAAAAAAAATTGTGAGATTTTATATTAAGTTTCAATAGCTTAAAATATAGAAGGATGGGTGATCATCCATCCACAAGAAGATTTAGCCAGATTTGGCTACAGACAAGATGTCGCAATGAAAGAGGTACCATAAAAAAATTTATTTTGGCTACGTGTAGAAATATATTGTAGAAAAATCTGGTGATTTTAAGTGTTTTTTTTTTCAAAATCTGGCAAATTAGGGCCATTTTTTTTTTGCAAAAATCCATTGTATATGTCAAAATGATATTTCTAGTTCGATAAAATGTGAATAAAAAAAAAAAGAAAAAAAAAACTGTTGCTTATTTCCGTTTCAGTGTTTTTGGGTTCAATTTGTGATATAAATGTTTTGCCAAATATTTCCCAAAAAAATAGCAAAAAGAAAAAAAATTGATAGGTAATAAAAACATTTCTTCCTGCCCGGGGCAGTAGTGAAAACCCTAATCTGCTCTCTCGCCCCTCGTCTCGTCGTCTTTTCGTCTCGTGCGTTTGGTTCCGTAACAGCCGAAGAGACGGAGGGGGACGCACAGACCAGAGGAGGCGAGAGGGGAGCAAGCAACGATCTCTGGTGCCTGAAAGCGAGCAAGAGAGGGGAGGAAAATTGGAGGAGCCTCGACGCAGACGAGCGGCGTAGTAGTCGGAAGTTTGGTCTTCGAGGTGAAACCCTAGGCTATGTTCTGCAACCATTTTGTTGTGTGTTTTGCTCTGATGTGACCGGAATTAACACAAATAATTAACTACCTTCAAATTGTTGTTCTTCTTGGAGTTTGTGTGTGCAATTTCATATATGTTTTTGGAAGCCCAGGATTTCTTCAACTCTTTCTGCACCTTCCAGTGCACAAGGATGTGCCGTTAGGGTTTGGTGAACTTTAGCACTTGAGCGTATTTCTCCAGCTCTCGTGTCCGAGTTTTCTCTCTTTGTGAAACGTTAGTATCATGACTCCAACCTTTGATTAATGAACTTGTTGTCTTGAAAGAATAATTTTTGACATTTGCTCTTACATGTATGTCTGGGTGCCGGGATTTCTGAAACTGAACCTTGATCTTCACTGTCTGCAGAACTCTTGTGATTTGTAGAGAGTGCTGGGGAGCAAGGTTTAGTGACTGGTATTGTAAGAGACCAGCAGGAGAAGTAGGGAAGGATGCCACAGCGACATTCAAAAAACAACAATGATCTTGCATTCTTCACATACGATGAGAGGAAGAAGTTAGGGTATGGGACACAGAAGGAACGGCTGGGGAAGGACTCCATCAAGCCGTTTGACTTCTGCTGCATTTGCTTGCAACCTGTCATTGATCCCCTCTGCTGCCTTAAAGGACATCTTTTCTGTAAAGAATGTATCTTTGAGTGCCTGCTTGCTCAGAAGAAAGACATCAAGAGGTTAGGCTGATGGTAGCATCTTTCCTTTTGTTCCTGTACATTTCCTATTGTGGCAGATTTACATATGAAGTATTCTCCTTCTCATATCCATTTTCATATTCCAGAGGTTTTAAGCAACATTTATTTAACTGGATGATAGAGCTCATGGAAGTTTTGTTACTTGTTCAAGCAGGAAAGTTGCATTGTTTAATCTACAGCAAAAGCAAGATCAAGAGGAGGAGTTGGAGAAGAGGACTCTGGAGAGGGAGAGACAGCTTGATGCATTTGATCGTCAAAATAGCAGTGCTGTACCACATCAACAAGGAACACAACTCACAGATGGGCGTCAGACATTTCATGGGGCTAACAGTGTGCGAGTAACTGCATATGAGGAAGAAGCTTTGCGGACAATGAAGGCTTTTTGGCTCCCATCTGCCACCCCTGAAGCTCAAGAAAGAGTTCAAGCTCCTTCAACAGACACTTGTTGCCCTCAGGGTAATGAGAAGTTGAGGCTCAAGGATCTTTTTCCAATCATCTTCACAGACGTCCCTCACCAGGAGAAGAAGGAAGTTGATATTGATGGAGTCAAGTATCTGTGTCCTTCATGTTCTGTCACCTTCACAAACACGCTGACACTGGTTGCTGTCAGCTCATGTGGGCATGTATTTTGTAAGAAATGCGCAGATCAGTTTGTGGCACAGGATAAGAGCTGCTTAGCCTGCAACAAAGTCTGCAAATCAAAACAGTTGGTTGTTTTGGAGAAAGGGGGCACTGGATTTGCTGGACATGATGACAAGCTGGAAGCCACCACTTTTAAACACGTAGGTAGTGGGACTGGCATGGGTCTCTCTCGGCCCACAACACGGTTGTAGTTGTAATCGAACAAGGCATTGTATCTGTAGTTACTAATTCTGGTGTTCTTTACAGATTTAACAATGACAAGCTCTTGAAGCTTTTCCAATCTCTTTCATACTATCCCACAGTATAGGATGTGTTCTGTTAGAATGGCATGTGTTCAGATGAGATGTGTGAAGTTTTGGTACTTTGCTCCATGGATTAACACTCTTCTGCTACTTTTGTTTACAAGGCAGCAGGTACCTTCAAATTCTTTTGACAAGTGTCCATGGGATTTGCATTTGTGCATGGACACATGTTTTATGCCACAGAATAGCATTAACACTGTTTCATAAGAGAATCATGTTTTCTGTGAATATCCAGGTTTGTGACAGTTTGCTATGTGTGAACTCTCATATGGTTAAGACTGTACTCATTGTTGTGTTACCTTCAAATTGGTGTTCTGAAGATTTCTCTGCACTTTCAATATGTGTGTTATAGTGGCTTTTGTGGATGTTCTGCATCTAAGTAGTGACCAATGATGAGCTTAAAGGGATATGTCCAGGCTGCAGGATGCCACTATTCTCTGGGTATATGCCTCTCCATGCCTTTGCAACCTCACTGAGGATGCGATTCACTTTTTCAATTAGCTATTTCTCTTCTTAACAAGCTTGTCAGTGCTCAATGAGATGCTGTTGACTTTTTAAAATTAGCTAAGTCTCTTGGGTGCTAGCCAACATCTTGAATGTCTTTCTGTTGCTTCCAGAAATGTGACAGAAACTTAGGATGCAGATTTTATACAATGGTTTACCCAGATTTTGTGGTTACAAAGATAACTCATTCAGAGAGAGATTCATTCCTGGTTAGATTATCAGTATCAGCCAGGGCACGCGAAGTGTCTGGAGCTGATCAGATAGACTGAGCTCAACTTAGGACAATCAAGACAAGGAGATTGCAATCAACAGCAGCAGATGGTACGGTAATGGACACAAACTCTCAAGCACCATGGTCTGTGTGAACTTCCCAGTAATTTTGTACACAGAGAGCAATCTCTGGATCATCTGAGCAAAGGAAATACAAATCCAGAAATTGCAGAATTGGGTTTCAATGTCAATCCCTCAGCAGAAAAGGTTTCTCACTGAAGTTTTTCTCAAGCTTTTGTTTTGTGATTTTGTTGTTGTAATATTGTAAAATGCAGTTTCTAGTGCATAGCTTTTGTTGTTGTAACATTGCAACTGCAGCTTCTCTAGAGCTTTTGTTGTTGGGTCTTGTTCCTTGAATACAAATGTACATCATTTACACAATCCAAGACAATAAACCACTCACAGTTTAGTCTGCTTCTTCTTCTTCTTGTCAGCGAAGGACACTGATTGGCATGTGAACGATGCTCAAGCCAAATATCGTCAAACCGTTGTCTAGATCACTAGACATATTCAAATAGAAACACAAATAAGATTTATTCAGAAAAAACTGAGAAGAGGAGGAAGAAGATGCTCTTCCCACAATAAATAACAAATCCGCCTTCCAGAGGCACACTAAAACTACTGAGCTGCTACAACACAAAACAAAAATCTATTAGCAAGCTCTTCAATCGTACTAAGCTGTTATTAGAAGGGAATTTTGTTGCAGCCAGCATGCATGCACGCATGCCGCTCCCTCTCAGCTCTACTACTACACATGACACTCTGCAGCTTCGACATCATCTGATCATATAAAAAGCTTCTTCTGCATTAATAAATCCCTGCAAGAGTTTCCTAGATTAATTCCTGAAATCCATTTCAGCACTTGAGAGCTGATTGATTGCTGTGGAATATTTGTGCCTGCGATCTTTGCCCTTGATGCACATGATGGTGGTGGTGGTGGAATGTTGTCGTTGGAAAACAATTACAAGGCGAAAGAAGCGAAAAACGCAACCATGCTCAGGAGCACCGGTGCCATCAACGACGCCATTGGCGATCCCGCAGCTGCTCCTGCCGTACTCGATTTAGGTGCAGCGACCGGCGGCGACGCCTGCACTCCGCTGATAGCAGCAGCACTCATGGCTACCACCACCAACAACACTGCTCCAATCACAACACTCCTCTTCAACGCCTGCTGTACGTATGCCATTATTGCTTACTAGAGCTCCGTCGACTAAATGGATTGATGAAGCTTGAAAAAACCTTCCCTAAACCCTTTCTGGATCACACACAAAAACACACACACACACACACACACACTCTGTCTCTGTCTCTGTCTCTGTCTCTCTCTGTCTCTCCAAATTCCTAAGACTTTTACTGTAACTGTATTATGATGCAAAGGTGCAACTACTAGATCTGGCAAAAAGAAGACGTACTTGTAGCAGCAAATCAAAGGCTTCCAATGGATTCTACAAGGAAGCTCGGAAAGCTGCGATGGAAGTGGGAAATACAAAATGGGATGGGGAGAGGGCAGCCTTTTGTAGACAGAAAAAAAGGCCCAGAGACTGAGAGAGAAGAGAGGCAAATCTAGTGAAAGGAAGGAACGAAGCAAAGCAAGCAAGCAAGCAAGCTCGGCGCAACTCTCTTTCGTTCAGTTCGTTCGTCCGTGTCTGTACACAACTCCTTTCCTGCAGCGGGGTGATGGTAGTGGTGGTCAGTGTGGTATATAGCCAAAATGCCGACGATCCACAGGAAAATTTTAGCCAAATTTGGTTACGAGCTAAATATGAAATTAAACTTTTTTATATAAAAAAATGTCCTTCTTTTCTTATTGGCTACCCCTACTTTGAACCATGTGTAGAAATATGGCGATAATTCTTACAATGTGGGAAGTTTCTGGCTATTGAAGAATGTCCCCAAAAAATTCAACACTTGATTTAGTAGCTTTCATTTTTAATATAGCTTTCTGGCTATATTTATATAGCCAGCGAAGAAATACAGCCTGCTGCAGCTGCTGCTGCTGCTGGGTGATTTCTTGCGTGGTCCCGACTTTTCTTCTTTCCGCCAGAATCCTGCCGGAAAAATCTCGCACTCCCTTTGCTTAAGGGAGTGGGAGGCGAGATTCGCCGCTTCCTCGCTACTACTCAGCTACTTTATACCGATTCTAGATAGCACCCAAACGCCCGACGGGCTCTTCTTCTTCTTCATCTGTTTGTTTTTTCCCTCTCTGTCTCTTCTGTCTCTTCTGTCTCTCTTCAAAACCGGATTGCAACGAAGATTTGCTGTGAAGAGCTTTTTCCCGACAACTTAATTTACTCTCCCAACAAATTTTTTTGTCACCCCCATGTGCCATGAATGTCAAAAACTGGGACTACGATGACGACAATCACGCGTGGATGTATGTATGTATGTATGTGGCGTGCATCTCGCGCTACTCCAACCCCGCCGGGACACAAGGAAACAATTCGTGAATTCTTCACTCCTCGTCGTCGTGGTGGTGCACTTTGGTGCGTCGACTCTGGTGCAAACTTGCAGTGTTGCTTTTACTGGCGAATTTTCGCCAAATTTCGACCTGAAAAATCTGATTCCGACCTGTACAAAGGACTTTTCAAAGAATTCCGCCAAATTCGCCAGATTTTCAAGAATTTTTTAATCAAATCGCCAGATTTTCATGATAAGTTTCAGTAGGTAGCCAAGAATATAGAAAAAAGGATTTTTTAAAATAAAATTTCCCCACTTTCATATCTAGTATGTAACCAAATTTGGCTAAATTTTATTTTGTGAATGATCACCACTTTGGCTACATCACAAATTGTCACAAGTTGTGAAAATTGAATGTTTTTTGTTGTTGTCCCAAGTGACCACACCGACACATATTTGAATTCCCAAATGGTTACACAAAATTTAATCAAAATTTTTTAATCTTTTTAAAAAATCTTATCTTTCAAATGCATATATATATATATGGTTTCATGAATTTCTTGAATTACAATCTTTTTAAATTATTATTTTTTAATAGTTGAAAATTGAGAAATTCATGTTCTAAAATTAATGGAAATGAGAATCATTTTCATGAAAGATCTATATGATGGATTTGATTTTGTCTTGATATATTGTAAAGATTCAAGGAACAAAATGAAAATATATTGATATTTCAAGTTCCTTTTTATGTTTATTTATCAAAACTCATCCAATTCATACTAGATAACACATTTTTGCAAGGTTTTTTTTTTTCTTTTTTCTTTTTCTTTGGGCCCTTTCCTTCAAAAAATGACAAAATTTGTTGGATTTTTTTTTTTTTCAATGTTTGGGAGAGAAGAAAATAGGAGGGGATGAACCTGCCTAATATGACAAAATAACCTAACCTTAGGATGATTCCCCTCTACTAGGAGTGAGTGACCTCCTCTCTTAGGAAGGGGGTATTTTCACAAGCCAAAAATGGTGGACAAACAATTTTAGGAATAATATAAAATCTTGTCACCAAAGTAAAGGGGCAAGGTATAAGGTGACACCCACCCATCATGGACCCACTTTTAAAGGGTATGAATATGATTCCTACCTACACTTTGTTGGGGGAGGGGAAGGGTTTAGGGTTTAGGAAAATTGTGTAGTAAAAAATCATTTTCTTTTAAATTGGAGTTTTGTTATAACTTGTTAAATTATTAAAATAGGGATGACACTAATTAAGACTCTTTATCTTTGATTTTTCCTTGGCATGATGAGGAGGTCTCAACCAAGGTTTTGGAGCTTTAGGGAGGTTTTAGGTTATAAGTCGAGATCTAAGGTCTCTTTTTTGTATTGGAAAGTTTTTAAGTTTTGTTGGAATTGTCATTGGAACCTTAACCAAATCAACTTGCTTAAAACTTGAATTAAAAGGTGTTGTCCTCCTTTTTAAAATAGGTTCATGTTTTGTGAATAGATAGGTAAAATTTATAGAAAAATAAAATAAAATAAATATTTATGTTTTTAAACAAGTTATTGCATTTGATGGGTAGTACTTAATTAATATAAAATAATTAATATCTTGAATTGTGTGCATTAATTGAATTTTTTAATATTATAAAAATAATTTGTTAATTGTGTGCAATGAAGATGAAATCAAACATGATCTTAATATTGAAATGGTTTTAAAACTATTTACGAAAATAAACCCAAAAATCATCGATTTTAGAAATCCAAAAGAACTAGTTTCAAGACCAAATTGGAAAAAAATTCCATAAAATTATAAAATTAAAATTATATATATATATATATATAGACCGACCCAATTGGCAAAGGGCAAAATGGGTTTGTCCCATTGGGGACTGGATGCTGATACCCCGAGAGGTAAGCAAGCACAGCCAAAAGCTTGAGCTGGCCATCGCCAATGCAACATGGCTTGGCAATTGTTGTTCCGAGTTTAGAAAATGGCTGGGATTCATTATTGGGTGCACAACAAATCTTTCCCCCAAAGCGCCAATTCATCTTCCAAATCCATTTCATGCCTTTGGAATATAAGAAACAAATCATGATGATGACGATGAAGAAGAAGAACAACAACAAACCCTTTGGCAAAAGCTTTCATTAAATTAAACAAGGGATTTGTCACACTTTGGCCTTGCCATTTGCATTAAAAAAAATGTATCTTAAGGCAAAAGAAGAAGAATTATAGAAGTTACTCAAATATTTATTTCACCGTGCAAAAATAATAATCTTTCAAAAAAAAAAAATCCTCTAAAAAAAAAAACCAAAATCCTTCAAGATATTATTATTATAACTCTATTATAACTAATTTCTCAAGTTTCAACACAACTTAGCCAAAAATATCATCATCTTTCAAAAATCCTCATAATAAAAATAAAATAGACCTATTATTTATTATTACCTAGTAGTAGGGGCCTATAAAAATCCCTTAAGCTACTACTATACTCTATAATGAATCTAAACACAATGGATTGGAAGATGATGGTGCAATGAGCATTGTAAGAGATTAGGGTGTTGTAAGATTTGAAAAATGGATTTTGTTGAATTAGTTTGTTGACAAGAAGTGTTTTTAATATAAAAATTTGTAAAGATTTGAATTGAATTTTTTATTTTTTAAAAAAAATTAAAAAATTCTTGTGATGAAATTGTCACTAGAAATAATAATGCAAATGATGAATCATATATTTTTGGCCTTTTTTTAGGTCATGACGGTGAAAGGTTTTCGGGTAAGTGGAGATGATACCTCAAACATGTGCAAGTAAACACGCAAAGTCTCAATATGATGTAAAACTTAGGCCCACAAAAAGGAGAATTCTCCCATTCCTCTCTCCTCTTGCAAGTGGGAGCAACTCCGTGCTTTCATCCCTCTTGCAAGCAAGTGGGAACAATAAATCCCGTTACTTCAGCCAAGAATTTGGCTAGTGGATCCAATTGCAAGATGATACCCGAAGAAGCACACACTAGCAAAAATAGGCTTTTTTTTTCCTCTCATTTTCAGCATGAGAATTTGGCACAAACAAGAAATTGGACTTACCTACTTGAAAAAAGGTGGGGTTGAGTTTTGTGTGAAAAAAATTTAGAAAAAAAATTTCAAACCCTAAATTTTGAACCCTAAAATCCAAACCCAAAATGCAATGTTGTAAATGTTCCACTCTATGAACAAACTCTTGTGCGGTTTGTTTTCCCAATCAATGTTATAGTGTGAAGACTCATTTGAATATATATTGATCAAAAAAAAAAAAACTAAGTGTTTATAAGTGTTCAACCTTGGTGCAAGTTTACAACATGTTTCTCTTAGACACACACACACACACACACACATATAGTAGATATGTACAAAATATTGGGAAAAAAGTAAAGCATTTCCTCCTTTGTACTAACTAAACGCCCCAAATTTTTGGTTATGGATGGGATTTCAACTAACCATGAATATCCTTTCAATCAATACTTCTTCATATGTTCCATAGATAGGCCGTAAAACTTGGTGTGCCCACAACATCAATTGAAAGTTAAGGAAATTTTTAATACATCAAAATTAATAGATAATAGCGATTAAACTACGGGTTAAGCCTCAATTCTAGTAAAAAATAAAATAAAATAAATTCAAAAGTTTCAATTTCAATTCCACGGGTTAGGTTCTTTAAGGAAATAAAATAAGGCTCACCCAATGTATTAGAACCGATTGTGGTTCATTTCTTACGTGCCAAAGTGGGGTACCTAGTCCCCACCCAACATTGATTCCCACCACATAAGTGGCCCACATTTAAAATACACGGAGAATCACATATAAGTACCACTTTTTAAGAATCCATATAATAATAATAATAATAATAATACCTATGGGCAACCCATAGATTTCAAGTGAAGGGGAATCCAAGACTTTCATGGTTGAGGCAAGTCTCCAAGCAACAACCAACCAAACCAAACCGTAAGCTTTGTTTCTTGTACCACAATGAAAATACACAACTTGTTTGTTCATGTAGCCACAACTTGTTCTTAATTATGTGGGTCCTCAACAAAACCGTGTTGTTAGACTTTAGTGACAAGAGTATGCCTCTATTTTCCACATGGTTTCCCTCCCCAACCACATCCCCAAAGATTCGGTTGTAGACTTTGGTGACATTTGGAAATTGGTGTGTTTGAATCTTATTTCATACTTCCTTCATACCGACTCCATTTTGGAGCTAGATTTGTTTGTTGGGTCATGCCTTATAAGGCAAGGGAGTACCCTATTCACTTGGCTCCTCAATACCTTAAAACATTATAACTAGGTTCAACCTCAAGGTGAGAAATAGGTAGTCTTAAGCACAAATTTTTGTATAAATATAAACCATTTAGTAATTGAGAATTAACTTAAAACACTAAGTATTTTGGATTTAAAGCTTTACAAGTAGGTAATAAGGGTATGCAAATGATTTGATATTTCACTTATTTCAAAGATCTATTCCATTATTATGTATTTCATAAAGCACTTGGAGAAAAAAAATTAAATGTATTTTTATTGAGGGTGCCTTATATCCATGAATATCCATCCTCGAAAATAAGAAAGATATTACACATATTCCTAAAAGATGAGAGGGATTTTACATCTATAAGTAAGCATGAGAAGGCTTGTTGATATAAGATTTCTGTCACTTTTCAAGATTGGGCATGATATCTTTCCCTTTACATATGTTATAGTTCATGACAATATTTGTGAGAAATATTCACAAAATGTGTTTGACTTGGATACCATTTCATCCTAGGCCTTTCTTTTGGGAATGCATGCACCATGGGGTTTCACCCAACACGTTTTGTTTCTTTCATTTGTAATTTTGGTTTAATTGTGTTTCTAATTTTATGTTAAGGAATACAAATGGTTATGTTTAAAGTTAATGAGACAAGTTTGGGTAGAATTGTGTTTGAAACTAAATAAATTTATTGTAAATATATAGCATGGGCTTAATGCATTTTACACCTCTATCAATTCAACATTTGGCTAGATAGCAAACTTTTTTGGTTTTTTTGAATTTTTGATTTCATAAAAGTGAAAAATTGGCTGAAATAACATGTTTGTCCAAATTTGTCTCCAAAACAAGAAAACATAAAAAAAAACACAAATTTGCCACCAAAAACACCATTGCACAATGGCATGCCTCATGTGACCAAATCACAAGTTAGCCCCCAAAACTTCAAAAGCCACAAATACATCAAACCCACACAAGCTACACACACTTGGAATCAAAACACATCAAATAACTACACAAGACCATCACATGTGAAAGGCACAAAGAAAAGACAAATGCATAATACTAAGTTCTAGAAAGGGGCAAAAAACAAGATTTCACAATCACAATACCAAAGCCAAATGACATTAAAAGCAAGTGGGTCCCAAAAACACCACCAAAGGAGATAGTAGACCAAAAAAACGATTGATGCGAAATTTGTGAAAAAAGGGGGACAAAAATTGTTCACTAAGCATCTATCAAAGGCAAAAGGAAAGAAATATCAAAGTGGGTTGATGTGAACCTCTTCAAACAACTCTCCAACCCCATCACAAGCTCATAAACAAAAGTCACCCCAAAGCCAAAGGAACATGCCACATCACAAGAGCCTTATGGGAACACTAATCATTAGAAACTCTTCAATATTTGCAAGAGCAACAAGAGAAAAAGGGACATTAAAGCCTTGAACTTTTGAAAAGAAGTAAAAAAGGATTGAATAGAAGAAAGGGCAAGTAACAACATGAACAAAACAAGAAAAAAAATTCTAGAATTAACACCAGTAAATGACATAACACCAACAAACTTAAAGGACCTCTTAGTGAGGCGTTCAAATGGACCAAAACTAATAGAATATCTTTTAGCTTCAAAACAACCCTAAAAGTTCAAGAAAACCTTGAAATCTTGCAAGCTCCTTCCATTCCACCCCCACCATCTCAAAAACAACTTGAAAATCCACATTTGACATGTCTTGACCAAAAACATGGGCAAGGCTTTTTTTTTGTTTTTTTTTTTTTTTTGGCCCTTTTAGTACAATTTTTATTTTTTTTTTTTTTTAATAAAAATTTCTAAACTCACCCATTTTCATTAAATTTTAAATAAATGATTGGAACCAAACTAGAAAAA
>Ga0116227_10005446_pt1 | contig 26794 bp, 26 predicted proteins | sample S1TSphgellanicum_FD_89693 | JGI IMG/M metagenome (GOLD analysis project Ga0116227, IMG submission 89693) | Host-associated microbial communities from peat moss isolated from Minnesota, USA - S1T2_Fb - Sphagnum magellanicum MG | ecosystem: Host-associated > Plants > Peat moss > Unclassified...
AGGCCTCGGAACGCCAGGCTCGCGAAATCTCCGCGGTGACCAACACCATCGCCGCGACCTCGCAATCGTTGCAGCAGGTGGCCGCCAGCGCAGAGAAACTCGCGCAGCAGGCGCAGAACTCGGTGCAGGTTGCGCACAACGGTGCTGAAACCGTGGGCCGTACGATCCAGGGCATGGCGGCACTGCGCGAACAGATCCAGGATACGTCGAAGCGCATCAAGCGCCTCGGTGAGTCCTCGCAGGAAATCGGCAACATCATCGAATTCATCAACGATATCGCCGAACAGACCAATACCCTCGCCCTCAACGCCTCCATTCAGGCCGCGATGGCCGGTGAACAAGGCCGTGGCTTCGCGGTGGTTGCCGATGAAGTTCAGCGCCTCGCTGAACGTGCGGCAACGGCAACGCGCCAGATTGAAAACCTGGTCAAGACCATTCAGGCCGACACCAACGAAGCCATCATTTCAATGGAGCGCTCCACCACCAACGTGGTCACCGGTGCCAAATCGGCTGAAGAAGCCGGCCAGGCACTGACCAAGGTGGAAACCTCGTCACAGGAACTGTCGCGACTGATTCAGGAAATCTCGGTTTCCGCCCGCACACAGTCGGCTGCCTCGACCAAGATTGCCGGCACCATGCAGGTGATCAGGGAAATTGCCGTGCAGACTTCCGGCTCAGCCGGCCAGACCGCAAACGCGGTGGGTGAGCTCAATGTCCTGTCGGAAAAGCTGCGCGAATCAGTGGCAGGCTTCAAATTGCCTTAACGCGCAGTGAAACGTCATCTCAAGGGCCGCTTTATGCGGCCCTTTCTTGTTTTATTGTATATAATACTAGTCCTTTTGCATCAATTAAAAAACGATAAAACGCGCTAAATCACTGTGGATGGGTATCGGTACATTCACCTACATCCTTGTCTCATAAGGCCAATGGTTTTATGGACTTGCCTCCTTCCGCCCCCCTCCTTATCCTTGCCCACCCTGCCACCGTCGCAGAACCTGATCTTTTTTACATTTGAGGACGCTCAATGACCTTCCAGGCCGATCTTGAAAAGCTTTTTGGACTGAAAAACGTTACCTATAAATACAACCTTTCCAAAGAAGAGCTTTTTCACGAAGCGATCGCAAACGACAAGGGCCGCGTTCGTCGCGGCGGTCCGAGCAACGAACAGAAAGCGTTCCCGACCAAGCTGGGCGTCAAAGGCCCGCTGGTTTACTACACCGACCCGGATTGCACCGGTCGCCGCACCAAAGACACCTTTGCGGTTAAATGGCCTGAAGTGGCTGACGAGATCTGGTTCAAGGCCGACCTCAGCCCGTATGACCCCAGCGCTTACGAGGGCCTCCTCAAGCGCGTGATCCAGCACCTCAACGACAAGAAAGCGACCCTCTACGTCAAAGACGTATTCATGGGCAGCGATGAAGACTTCGCCGTTCCCTACCGCTTCGTTGGCGAATACGCCACCCACGCAGCCTTCGTTGACAACATGTTCCCGAAGAACCTGCAGGGCGTGAAGGATGTTGATGGCCGTCGCTGGACGATGATCAACGTGCCGACGTTTGAATGCGTTCCTGAACGCGACGGCAGCCGCTCGGAAGTCGCCGTCATCGTCGACGCCCGCAACAAGATCTGCCTCGTGGCCGGCCGCGCCGACTACTGCGGCGTCAACAAGAAAACCATCTTCACCGTCGGCAACTACCTGCTGCCGAAGGAAGGCCGCCTGTCGATGCACTGCTCGGCCAACGTCGGCGCCAAGGATGACGGCGCGATCCTGTTCGGCCTCTCCGGCACCGGCAAAACCACGCTTTCGGCTGACGCCAGCCGCAAGCTGATTGGTGACGACGAAATCATCTGGTCGGACAACGGCCTGTGCAACCTCGAAGGCGGCTGCTACGCCAAGCTGATCAACCTCGACAAGGAAGCCGAACCGGTCATCGCCGCTGCGATGAGCAAGGCCGGTTGCATCATCGAAAACGTTCCGCCGCTGCCGGGCAAGAAGATGGAAGAGTGCCATCCGGACGAACTCGACCTGAACGACGACTCCATCGCCGAAAACACGCGCCTCTCGTATCCGCTGGAAGTCGTGCCCAACGTCATGCCGAAGGGCCGCGGTCCGCACCCGCAGACCATCGTGCTGCTCACCGCCGACGCCTACGGCGTGCTGCCGCCAGTCTCGATCCTCGATCAGAAGGACGTGATGTATCACTTCGTCTCCGGCTTCACTGCCCGCGTCGCCGGCACCGAAGTTGGCGTGACCGAACCGCAGCCGACGTTCTCGGCCTGCTTCGGCGGTCCGTTCATGGCGCAGAAGCCCAATGTCTACGCCAAGCTGCTGGCCGAGAAGATGAGCAAGCAGAACGCTCGCTGCATCCTGCTCAACACCGGCTGGTCTGGCGGCAAGTACGGCGTCGGCAAGCGCATGTCGCTCAAGGTGACCCGCGCGCTGCTCAACGCTGCGCTGAATGGCGAGCTGGATTCGGTTGAGACCGAGAAGCTGCCTATCCTCAACCTCACCATTCCCAAGTCCTGCCCCAACGTCGATAGCGGCATCCTCAACCCGCGCAACACCTGGGCTGACAAGGCTGAATACGACAGCACCGCCACCAAGCTGCGCGATGCTTTCCGCGACAACTTCCAGAAGAAGGGCTTCGCCAGCTTCGGCATCGAAGAACGTATCTAAGCTTTACATGGTCAAACAAAGCGGTTGCCGGACTCGTGCCGGCAACCGCTTTTTCGTTTAGTGTTACTTCATCCTTGCAGAGGCTTTCCCATGTCCCTTCATTCGCGCAGCCTGTTGCTCATCATGCTGGCATTGTCACCAGCCGCCTACGCGGCCGACGACAACAGCACCATGAGCCGCGAACAAATTGAGCAGTGCCTGCGTGATCGCCAGGAGGTTGTTGCGCGCAATCAGGATCTGACTGAGCAAAAGGCTCGGATTGATGAACGTGGCGACGCGCTGATCAGGAATGAATCGCGCATGAAAGATGCGCAGAACTCGCTCAAGCCCGACCTCGCGCAGCTACAGGCCAACCAGGACGAGCTCAAGCGCCGTGGCAACGATATGGCCGCCTATTTGCAGCAGGCCACCGTCGTCAAAAAGCTCAGCGCCGCCTACAAGGAGCGCGTTGACCGCTACAACGCTGATGTCCGCGCGCATCAGGTCTTGCTGGATCAATACAACGCCGATGCTGACGCACTCAATGTCCAGCTCGCAGCTTTGGATGTGAAAGCGCGCAGTACCGACAAGCGCTGCGTCAAGAATCCAGTGAAACGCAGCGATGTCGATGCCGCCAAAGCTGCCGTAGAAGAAAAACCCCGCACCGTCCTCAACCCGGAAACCCGCGTACTGCCATGAATGTGAATCGCATCTTCTGCATCGGCAAGAACTACGCCGATCATGTTGCTGAAATGGCGCATCTTGGTCCCCAGGCTGACGGTGCTGCCTCCGATAGCTTGTCCACAAGAACAACTTCGTCAAAGTCGGCAGCTCAGACGCGTCCCGCACCCGCTTCGCTACGCGAAGACACCGTGTCCGCGTCTGATTGCGTGATCTTCATGAAGCCTGTGTCGAGCATCGTCGAGGAAGGCCAGCCTATCGTTCTACCGCGCAACAAAGGCAGCATCCATCACGAAGCGGAGTTGGTGGTGATGCTCACCGGCGGTGGCGCGGACATCCCGGTGGAAGACGCCATGGGCCAGGTGGCCGGCATCACGCTGGGGCTCGACCTGACCCTGCGTGACCTGCAGACACAGCTCAAGCAGAAAGGCGCGCCCTGGGAAATCGCCAAGGGCTTTGACGGCGCCGCACCGCTGGGTGATTTCAAACCCTATCTTGAACAGGACCTGCAGGCGTTCGAGTTCACCTGCCATGTCAACGGCGCCCTGCGCCAGCACGGCCATACCCAGGACATGCTCTACAGCGTTGCCCGCCAGATCAGCATCCTCAGCCAGACCTGGGCACTGGAACCGGGTGACATCATTTATACCGGCACGCCCAAGGGCGTTGGCCCGCTGGTCGCTGGCGATCACGTCGTTCTGCACAGTCCTGGCATTGGCCGCTTTGAATGGCATTGCGCCTGACTTCGACGTTGCGCCCACGCGCTTTAACAACGAAAACATTGATCGTTAGAAGTATTGCTTGCAGATCAGCGCCGTGAGCCACAAACCGGCGCAGCCTACGCTACAATAAAGTTCATCCCGCCTCAGCCAGCGCGCATAGCCAGGGCATCACCTTCACAGGTTGTTGCACATGGCTCATTTCACCGCCCCTGCGGATTCCATCCAGTGGCTCTACCGCGAACATCACAGCTGGCTGCGCCAGTGGCTGCAGTATCGTCTCGGCTGTTCAGAGACTGCGGCTGATCTCGCGCAAGATACTTTCGTCCGTCTGCTGACGCGGCCCCAGCGTTTTGACCGCTGCGGCGCGCGCGCCTATCTCAGCACCATCGCCAACGGCCTCGTCATCGATCTATGGCGTCGACGCCAGATCGAGCGCGCTTGGCTGGAAACGCTGGCAGTATCCCCGCAACCCTTGGAACCTTCACCCGAATACCGCGCGCTGCTGCTCGAAGCCCTGTGTGCTGTCGACGCGCTGCTGCGACGCCTGCCCCTGCGGCCACGACAGGCCTTCGTGATGGCACAGGTTCACGGCATGAAGTACCAGGAAATCGCGGTGAAACTCGGCGTATCCGAACGCATGATCAAAAAATACATGGCGCAGGCGATGCTGCATTGCGCGATGCACGATGCTGGTCTGTCGGAGTTTTGAATGAACACTGGCAGCTTGGGCGCAGCACCCCCAGACAAACTGGAATTCAAAAGCCTCCAGCAAGCCGCGCAATGGTATGCGCAGCTTCGCGCCGACAATGTCAGCGATGATGACCGGCGCCGCTGGCGCGATTGGATGAATCGGCACCCCCAACATCGCGCGGCCTGGCTGCATATCGAGAATGTCAGCCGGCGATTCGAGCCCCTGAACGTTTCCGCCGAACGCGATGCCAATGTCGCCGCACTGGAGGCGGCGACAAGTGCGCGGATGGGACGGCGCCGGGTCTTGGCCGGTCTGGCAGCCGCATCGTTGACCGGCCTGCTCGGATGGGAACTCGGCGGCAGGAACACCTTGCTGCCCCTGATGTCGGCGTGGGCAGCAAGCCATCGCACGGCAACCGGAGAAATCCGCGCAGTGACCCTCGCTGACGGCACGCAGCTGTGGCTCAACACCGCAAGCGCCGTCGATGTCGATTACAGCGCCACGCTACGACGCCTGCGTATGCATGCCGGGGAAATCCTGATCGAAACCGCGCATGAAGCGCTGCGCCCCTTCGTCGTCGAAACCGGCGAAGGCCGCATGCAGGCACTCGGCACACGCTTCAACATCAGGCTGGAGAATGGATCCACACAGCTAGCCGTGTATGAAGGCGCCGTCGAGGTCCGGACCGCAGAGAACCATCTGGCCCAGCGTATTGATGCCGGCGCGCAGATCCGCTTCACCAACACGCAGATCGGCAATCCCACACCGCTGCTGTCCGATACGGCCAGCTGGAGCCGTGGAGTCCTGCGTGCCGACGACATCTCGCTCGCGGATTTCCTGCATGAGCTGGGACGCTACCGCCGTGGCCATCTGGCCTGCGCTCCCGAAATTGCGGACCTGCGCGTGATCGGAACATTCCCGCTGCGCGATACCGATCGCGCCCTGGCGATGCTTGAGCATGCGCTGCCCATACATGTGCGACGCATCCTGCCCTGGTGGACCAGTATCGAAGCCAGCATTCCGGTCGGCTGAAAAATATCGCAGCGGCAGTTCCCCTTTTCGAGGAGCTGTTCGGTTCATGAGTAACCCCTGTGAAAACGATGACCTTGCCGGAAACCCTGACATGACCCTGCTTTTTTCTTCCCACCGCGGCCTTGCCGTTCTTTTGCTGCTGACGATCTTCATCAATGTCGTGGGCAGCTCGTTCAACCCCGCAAACGCAGCAGATCGCGCAGCCGAAACCTCGCCGCGTCAGTACAACATCCCGCCAGGCCCGCTAAGCGAAGTGCTGAATCGCTTTGCAGAACAGGCCGGCATTTTCTTCTCGGGTGACGCCAAGCTCACGCAGGACCACAACAGCCCCGGACTGCAGGGACAATACTCAGAGCAGGATGCGATGGCCAAACTGTTGCAGGGCAGCGGCCTGCACGCCGAACAGGACGCCAGCGGCAGTTACATCCTGCAAAGCCTGCCCACCGGTGTTACAACGCTGCCAACCGTCAAGGTCGAAGCCGACCGGGAAACTGCAGTAAGCCCGATCATCGGCTACGTTGCCAAACGCAGCGCAACCGGCACCAAGACCGATACGCCGATCATTGAAACGCCGCAGTCCATTTCTGTCGTGACCGCCGACCGTATTGCCGCCATCGGCACCACGACGCTGCGTGACGCGCTGGCCTATACCCCAGGCGTCAACGTCTCGCCCTACGGCCCTGATTCGCGCTTCGAAAGCACCTGGTTCTTTCTTCGCGGCTTCGATACCTACAACCCTGGCCCCTACATGGATGGCCTGACGCTGCGCAACAACTACACCTGGGCGGTGTGGCAAACCGACAACTACGCCGCAGAGCGCGTCGAAATCCTGCGCGGCCCGGCCTCCGTGCTTTATGGCCAGGGCTCGCCAGGTGGTGTCGTCAACATCGTCAGCAAGCGCCCGACGCTGGAACCGCTTCACGAAGTGCAGTTGCAGGTGGGCAGCTACAACCGCTATCAGTTGGCCGGCGATTTTTCAGGGGCCGTCAACCAGAATGATCAGCTGTTGTATCGCGTGACCGCAGTCGCGCGCGACGCCGAATACCCTATCGAAGGCGAAGCCGACGATCGGCTCTTTATCGCCCCGTCGCTGACCTGGAATCCCAGCGCCGACACTTCGGTGACTTTCCTTTCGCACTACCTGCGTGGCCGCGCCGGCGTCTATTCGCGCGTCGTCATGGAACAGGGTTCGCTGGTCCCGTTGCCTGACGGCTCGCATTCCCCCCGGACATTTGTCGGCGATCCGGGATTTGATCGCCAGGACCAAGACCAGTGGGCGGTCGGCTACAGCGCCGAACATCACGTGAATGAAAAATGGAAGCTGCAGCAGAATCTCCGCTACGGACAGATCCGCACGCGACTCGATGAGGTGTTCAGCGGCACCAACTACATTACCGTCAATCCAAATGATCCCGATGATCCGGCCAATTTCCGCAGCATCAATCGCGCGGTATTCGGCAGCAACGAGAAAGCCCGCGTCTTCTCTGTAGACAACCAGGTTGAAGGGCATTTCAGCCACGGTCTGTTCGAAGACACGCTGCTGCTCGGGCTCGATTACCAGAACTCCAGTTTCGACGCGGTCACCTACTTTGGTGACGCCCAAGCGCCGCTGAATCTGTATGCGCCTGAGTACAACCAGCAGATCAACTCCAACGTCGCGCCTTACTTCAACGGCAACACCAAGCTTGAGCAGACTGGCCTGTATGCGCAGCTGCAATCCAAATTCGCCCAGCGCCTGGTGGTGACCCTGGGCGGGCGTTATGACTGGGCAAAAAGTCATGTCCAGGATGCCGCCACTGTCACCAACCTCAAGCAATCGGACGGAAAATTCACCGGTCGCGCCGGCCTGGTCTATCTGCTGCCCGCGGGCTTTGCGCCGTATGTGAGCTACTCGGAGTCGTTTACGCCAAGCTCCACCATCAACCCCGACAATGGCGAGCCTTTCAAGCCGGAAACCGCGCGCCAGAACGAAATCGGACTGCGCTACCAGCCTGAAGGCCGCAGCGACAGCTACAGCATCGCCGCCTTCGATCTGCGCCGACAGAACTACATCACCGTCGACAAGGTCAGCAACAAGCCGAAGCAAACCGGAGAAGTGACCGTCAAGGGTGTCGAACTGGAGGCCCTGTTCAAGCCATTGCGCGATCTGAATGTCACGGCTTCCTATTCGTGGACACCCAAGGCCGAGGTCACTGCCAGCAGCAATCCGGACGAACTCGGCGTCAACATCAACGGCGTGTCCAAGCACATGGGCTCCTTGTGGGCAGACTATCTCGTTGGCGGCGGCGTGAAGGTTGGCGTGGGTACACGCTATGTCGGACCGAACCATGGCATCGGCGATACCGCGATCACTGAAGTGCCAAGCTACGCACTGATTGACGCGATGCTGGGCTATGCCTCCGGCAATTGGGATTTCAAGCTCAACGCGCGCAACCTGACCGACAGGGTCCATATCACCAGCTGTGGTGGCGGTTCCTGCTATCTGGGCGATCAGCGTCGCGTCAATGTGACGGCAGGCTATCGCTGGTAAGTCGTACAACACCGGGCCTGAACCCGGTTAAAGGCGCGCAGGGTCAGTGATCCTGCGCGCTCATGTTCGGCTGTATAGAATTGCCGCTGAATCCAGCAATTTCCGGCAATGCCGCTGCACAAAAGATGAATGCCCTGCCCGACACCATATGCCCCGTCTGTGGTGGCTCGAATCAATGCGAGCCCGCCGCGACCGGCAGCCTGGATGTGGAATGCTGGTGCACCAAGACCTTCATTGACGCCGAAGCGCTCTCGCGAGTACCCGAGCATTTGGTCAACAAGGCTTGCCTGTGTCCGCGCTGCGCCGCTGGCCTGGGCCTGTCTGAATAGCGCCACAGATCGGGAGCGGGCGCATAGCCCGCCCCCACTTCCCTTACTGGATTTTCTCGAAGCCCGCGTGATGGACCCACGAGCCCCGGTCCTCATAAGGCATCGTCACGCAACTGGTGCCAGGAATGGTATCGGAGCCCGGACCGATCACACCCGACAGCGAGCACAGCGTTGAACGCGGGTGGACACGCATGCACTTGGGCAGATCGGCAGCCGTCATCGCGTTATTCGAGTTGTACTGCTTGGCCAAGGCCTGCAAGGTACGAGTAAGAGCGGCCTTCAAAACCACATCACGCGAACGCCCACCGGTGTAATCGCGGCGCACCGCCAGCCCGGAGGTCGAGGGCTTGAGTATGCGCAGGATCAGGTTGTCCATCACGCTCTGGTCAAACACATGGCTGCCGACGCCGGAGACGCGACCAAAAATCGTCAGCCCCGCTTGCGGATCAGGATTGTTCGGATCGGTATCCGGTACGCCCGCATCGATGACGCGACTCTTGAGTGAACCAAACAGCTCTTCGCGGATGGCGTCAACGAACGCGCCGAATACCGTCGCGCCGGGACCATCCTTGACCGATGCATTGGTGATGCTGAAATCAGGGCCGAAGGCGTCACGGTTCCAGGACAGCATCAGGTCCAGCGTCGCCTTCTCGACATCGCTCAGCGTTGCGTCATTATCGCTGCGGAAGGATTGCAGCAACGGCAGATATTCGCGTGCACGGTGATCGTGAATGCCGTGATGACGGTCGATCTCCTTGAGATCATCAAAGCTCCAGTCGCTACGCGTCGCGATCTTGTCGAGGATCGAAGTCACGCGCTGACCGGCACCGCCAGGGCGCGAGGTATTGCCCAGTCCTTCGCCATCCAGCCAGCCAAACGCGGGCTTGGTATTCCAGTTGGCGACATAGCCTTCCGGCGGATCGACGACGTGCGGCAATTCATTGAAGGCCATATTGCTGCCGAAATCGTACTCGCCAGTACCCGGGCTCGGCAGGCGCATGTCGGTGTCGCCGTTGCGACGCGGGAACAGGCCCGGATGGTAATAGGCGATATGCCCATCACGTGTTGCCACCGTGACGTTCTCGTTCCAGGTCAGTTTACTGGCGCCACTGACAAAATCAGTGAAGCTCTTCGCCTTGTTCCATTCACGAATGCCTTCGATGGTGCCGATCTCGCGCTGCCACATCGCGTATTGCAGCGAGCGCGCCATGCCCTTGCTGTCGTCGCGCGCCACGATCGGCCCATGCACGGTGCGGCAGATTTTCGCCGTGGTATTGAAGATGGCCGGCCCCACCGGAATGCCCTTGGCCGACGTGCGGAAATTGATCGTCTCGCTGCGGCAGCTCATGTCCTTCCACACGCCCTTGTGGAAATACTGATCGGCCTTACAGGTCCCCGCATTCTGCTGCGCCGTCGAGCAGGTGGTTTCGATGAAGGAGTCGATCGTCTTGCTATAGCCCGTGGTCAGGCCCCAGGCCATGTCATTGTTGTAACCGATGCCGACGACAGGCAGACCAGGAACCGAGCTGCCACGCGCGTTGTAGTCGCCGCTGTGGATTTCGTATTCCACCAGCAGCAGTGGATAGCTGTACCCGAGCTGCGGCCCGCTGACCATCAGGGTGCCGCCATCACGCGTGCGTGAGTTGCCGATGGCGTAGGCCATCGAACCGCCGTGCAGGTGCGCGCGCAGATCGAGCAAGGCTTTCACCACGTCGTGCAGGACCTTCTGCGCAGCCGCCGCCTTGCGCAATGCCTTCGTCACCTTCTTCGCTTGCTGGAAAGGCTTTGAGATGACTTCGCTGGCGCCGCGATCCAGGCTGACCGCCGGAATCGCGCCCGCGATCGTGCCCAGCTCCGAGCACGGCGAAGGCATCGCCGCGTTACCCGTGCCATCGCCCTTCCAGACCGTATCCGGTAACTTCATCATCCGATCGGCCATGCTGTTGAACACGGTTTCACGCGTGCCACTGCTTGGCGCGTTCTGGTTGGAAAATTTTCCGTTCGACGCAGGAATGGTCGCCACTGCTTTCGGATCTTCCAGCCACACCATGTCCTGGAAAGCCTGCTGGGCTGCGCTGGCGCTGCCGTACTCGGCCTGTAGCTGCTGCAGCATCTTGATGTTGAGGAATTCGTTGCCGCCTTCGCTGGCCACGAAGCGCGTGATGTAGACCCCAGCGGCAAGCACGTCCTGCACCGTGAAGGGTTCTGGCGTTGAAGTCAGCAGCGCATATTCGGCCGGCAGGATCGTGGGATCCGTCAGCGCCTTGGTGCGCAGCGCATTGGCGCCGTCGACGTAGCCCAGCACGGCATCCTTGGCGTCCTGCGAGAGGCCATCGAATATCGCCTGGTACTCGGCCGCCGTATAGGTCGTCGTACGCGTCGCGATATCGCCCGCGATGCCGCCGCAGCCGGTCAGCTCCGCAAAGGTGCCGCGTCCCATGCGCCGCACGGCATCCATCAGGAACAGGCGGTCGTGCGCGATGGCATAGCCCACGCCAAACCAGAGATCGCGCACATTCGGCGCGTAGATGATCGGCACGCCGTAGCTGTCACGATAAATTTCGACGCCCGCTTTCGGCACTTCGGCCGTTCCCGGTTTGGTTCCCAGTGCGCCGGGCTTGGACTGAAAGCTCCAGTACATCGCGCGCTGGTCATCCACGTGCGCGCCGTAATCGCCCGGGTTGCCGCTCGCCAGCCCCAGCACCTGGCCCACCGCATTGACCAGACCGGATTGACCCGGTGGCAGCGCGGTTTCCGCCTTGAGGGCCAATGCGCTCGCGGGCGTGCCGCCACCGGAGGAGCCGCCATTGCCGCCATTAACACCTTCCGAACGGCTGCACGCGCCCAGCGTCGCCAGCAGTGCGGCCGCCAGTAAAGTCCGCTTGATTGTGTTCATGGCCTGCGTCCCTGTGATCTTTTTATTTAGGGGAAGAGGATACCCAAAAAGGTGCAACGGGCACGGTGGTAGGATTTACCCAGTCCCTGGCCACCGGTAGCGTCATGAGCAAACCCAATTTCGCCCTGTCCCTCTGGCAAAAGCTCTCCCGCAAGCCCGGCGGCAAGTGGTTTTTCTCGCTGATGATCAGCCGCCGCGCACCTTATTTCGGCAGCATCAGCCCCACCATCGAGCAACTGCGCCCGGGCTACTGTGAAATCACCGCGCCCAAACGCCGCGCCGTCACCAACCACATCGGCACTTTCCATGCGATTGCCATGTGCAATATGGCCGAACTGGCAGGTGGCATGCTGACGGAAGTGAGTGTGCCAGCGACGCACCGCTGGATTCCCAAGGGCATGACGGTGGAATACCTGAAGAAGGCGGAAACCAACTTGCGCGCGATTGCCGAGCTGGAGCCATTGCCGAAGTTTGGCGCGGCCACCGAACTGCCCGTCACCGTGAATGTCTATGACACAGGCAAACAGCTGGTGTTTCGTGCCGTGATCAGCATGTGGATCAGTCCCAAGAAATAGGTGCGCCGATGAAAATTCGCAAAGCATTCCTGACCCTGTCACTGCCTGCACTGCTGAGCGGCTGCATGTCATCACCGACTTCGGCGGATACATCCAGCAACCTCCCTGTATCACGCGCCGCGCCTCCACCCTGCGCTGCCAACTTTGCGCAGCGGGCAGGCAACCTGGTGCTGGCCAATACCAAGGTGCCCAAGGATCTGGTCGACAGCAAAAGCACGCCGCTGCAGTTCGCCAACACCATCAACGTCAGCAAACCGCTGACACAGCTGGCACGGGTTTCACATTTCGACAACGGCTGGAGCTCGTTTGCGCTGAGTGTCCAGTCCAGCGGCGCGCAATCGATCTCCGTGCACATCTCAGGCGCCAGCCTTCCACGCAATAGCGAAATCTGGCTGTGCTCGCCCGATGGCCTCAGAAACGAAGGACCCTATCGCGATCCGATGGGCGGTGATGTGTGGACACCGGTCGTGCCTGGTGATGTCGCCTGGCTGGATGTGCTGGTGCCTACCGCGCAGGAAAGTTCCTTCAAGGCCACTCTTGCAGAAGTCTTTGGCGGATTCCGCTAATGATTTTACTCATCGGCCCCGGCGCCGTCGGCACGATACTCGCCACGCACCTGATGGCCGCCCGGCAACAACCCTTGCGACTGTACGTCCGCGAAAAATACCTGGCCGCAATGCAGGCATTACCGCGTTTGCAGATGGACTACGTGACGGCACGGGCGCCGCTGATTGCCAGCAAACCCGAGCTCACCACCTCGCTGGACCTGGCCGGGGTGGATTACATTTTCCTCTGCGTGAAATTTCCGGATCTCGATGCACTGCTGTCGCAGTTGCCACCGATTCCCGATAGCTGCACGCTGGTTTCAACCCTCAATGGCGTGGCGCCGCTGCGCCTGATCAAACAGCGCCTGCCCCACGCAAAGCTGGTGCCGATGTCGGTGATGTTCAACGGCCAGTTGCCCGCGCCGCTGCACGCGCGGATCACCACCAAGGCCCAGGTGCTGATCGGCTCGGACGATGCGCGTCTGCTCCACTGCTTTGATGGCAGCGGCATGCAGGTGCTGCGCGCGGAAGGCGAATCCGCCGTATGGGGCAAGCTGCTGATCAATCTCGCCAACGCGGTCTGCGCGATCACCCACACCACTTTCCGTGATCTGCTCTCGCAGCCGGACATGCGTGCAATCTATGTTGCGGTACTGGATGAAGCGGTGGCGCTGCTGGAGCTTGCCGGGATTACCTACCAGCTACAGGTGCCGTTGCCCTATGCCGCCTACCGGAAATTCATCCTGCATGGCGGGCCGCTGCCCTGGTGGGTCGGCAAGATCAAGAATGGCCTGAAAGATGGCGCCTATCCATCGATGGTGTCCGACATCGAGCAGCAACGCCGTACCGAAGTGGACCAGCTCAATGGCGAGATCGTATTGCTGGCCGGGCAGCGCGACATGCAGGCGCCCATCAACATGCGAATCGTGGAGTTGGTGAAAGCCATCGAGGGCCAGGCCCATCCCGCCTATCTCTCACCCAGGGAACTGCGGATGCGGCTGGGGATCTAGCGCAAACAAAAAGCCGGCATAGCCGGCTTTTTTGTTGATGGACAGGACACAGACCGTGCTACTTGCTGCGCGGCCCCGCCAGCCACCAGATGATGAAACCCAGAACCGGCAGGAACAGGATCAGCAGCGTCCAGACCACCTTCTTGCCGGTGCTAACGCCATTGCTCTGCACCACGCTGATGATCGCGTAGATATCCGCAATCAGAATCAACAAACCCCAGAGACCACTCACGTGCAAATCCAGCATGTCTGAAATCCTTTAGTGTTGGACGACCCAAATATTAGCGCACTTATTCCGGCGCTCCGGCACAATCAACGCATGAAACTGCTTACCCTCGACAATCTGCGGATCGACAACCGTTTTGCAAGGCTGCCCGGCGATTATTTTTCGCGGGTACAGCCCACGCCGCTACCCTCACCCAGGCTGCTCCATTTCAATACGGATGCCGCCGCACTGATTGATCTGGATCCTGAAGAAGCCCGGCACCAGAAGTTCGCTGAAATCTTCAGCGGCAGCCAGGCGTTGCCGGGTGCGGAACCTTTATCGATGCTTTATGCCGGTCACCAGTTTGGAACCTGGGTTCCGCAGCTGGGCGATGGCCGCGCCATCCTGCTCGCACAGGTGCGCAATGCCCAGGGCCAAAGCTGGGACCTGCAACTCAAGGGCGCAGGCCCCACGCCCTACTCGCGCGGCTCCGATGGACGCGCCGTGCTGCGCTCCACCGTGCGCGAATATCTTTGCAGTGAAGCCATGCACGGCCTCGGCATTCCGACCACGCGCGCGCTCAGCATCGTCACCAGCCCGCAGCCGGTGCGACGCGAAACCATGGAAACCGCCGCCATCGTCTGCCGCATGGCGCCCAGCCATGTGCGCTTCGGCAGCTTTGAAGTGTTCTATTACCGTGAGCAGTACGAAAAGCTTCAGCCACTTGCTGATCACGTCATTGCAGAACATTTCCCGCAACACAGCGGTGACTACGCCGCCTGGCTGACTGAAGTCACCGAACGCACGGCAAGCCTGATGGCGCAATGGCAATGCGTGGGCTTCTGCCACGGCGTGATGAACACCGACAACATGAGCATCCTCGGCCTCACGCTCGACTACGGCCCTTACGGGTTCCTCGACGCCTTCGATGCCAGCCACATCTGCAACCACACCGATGAAGGTGGCCGTTACGCCTATGACCGCCAGCCCAGCATTGGCCACTGGAATGTCTCGCGCTTGCTGCAGGCAACGCTGCCGCTGCTGCACGCCGAGGCCGAACAGGCCGTGCCAATCGCTCAAGGCATTCTTGATCGTTTTGGCCCCGCCTATGCCCGCGCGGTGACCGCAGGCTGGCGCGCCAAGCTGGGCCTGCTCGAGGCGCAGGACCACGATCCCGAATTGATCAATCGCCTGCTCAATCTCATGCATCGCGGAAAATCGGATTTCACCCGCACCTTCCGCCACCTGTCACAGCTGCGCAGCGACGACGATGCGCCGACCAACATCGTGCGTGACGAGATCGCAGACGTTGAAGCGTTTGATACCTGGGTGGCGGACTATCGCGCGCGCCTGCGCAGTGAGCAGTCGGACGACGCAGCACGCGCCGCGCGGATGAATGCGGTCAATCCCAAGTACGTGCTGCGCAACCATCTGGCCCAGCGCGCGATCGAGGTTGCGCAGAGCGGCGATGCATCAGAAATAGAAACACTGATGGCGCTGCTGCGCCGTCCATTCGACGAACATTCAGAACACGAGGCTTATGCCGCCGAGCCACCGCCGGAGGCTCGGCATATCGAGGTCAGCTGCTCGTCCTGATCCCGCTAGGCGAAACGGATGCCGGTGCGTTGCTCGGATACCGTCCAGAGTTCCGCCGCGGTCCCGGCATTGCGTGCCTGCGGGGCGATGCGTGCACGCTTGGGGTACGCGCCCACCACCTCACCGAATCCACTGGGTCCGTAGTAGACACCACTTTCAGCCTCGGGCGAGGTTGCCGCATACAGGCTCGGGATCGCACCGCTTGTAGCATTTTGCGAAGTCAGCGGAATCACCAGCTCCATGAATCGGGTCTGCAAATCACCGCGGGTACCGGTGTTGCCGCCGGTCGCCACCAGGTTGGTATTGCTCACGCCCGGATGCACGATCAGGCTTTTGATGGGCAGGCCTTTCTCCACGCAGCGCCGGTGCAGTTCGCGGCCAAACAGCAGGTTGGCCAGCTTGGCCTGGCAATAGGCGTCCCAGCGCTTGTAGGACTTGCGGAAATCCAGATCCTTGAAACGGATGCGTCCGCCGTTGTGCGCGAGGCTGCTGACGGTAACGACTCGCGTCTCGCGACCCTGCAACAGCAGCGGCCAGAGCAAACCGGTCAGCACGAAGTGGCCGATATGGTTGGTGCCGAACTGCAACTCGAAACCGTCTTCGGTTTCCATGCGCGTGGGCACCGCCATGATGCCGGCGTTGTTGACCAGCAGGTCTATCGCCTTTTTCTTCTGCAACATGCGCTCACCAAAGGCATGCACCGACTTGAGGCTGGACAGATCCACTTCCTCCAGCTGCAGGCTGGCAGACGGCGCCGCCTCACGCAGCTTGCGCAGGGCCTCCTCGCCTTTCTCCGGATTACGCACAGCCAGGGTAATGTCGGCACCCTGACGCGCCAGCGCCAGGGCCGTCTCGTAGCCCAGGCCGCTGTTGGCGCCGGTGATGACGACGCGGCGGCCGTTCTGGCTGGGGATGTCCTGTACCGTCCAACGCCGGATATCGCTCATGCTGTTTCTCGTTTGCCCATGGATTGCCCGAGAGCTTAGCCCGACGGCCTCTGGTTTGCAGGATAATGCGCCGATACTCTCTTCAACGGCTGGGCCCATGTCACGCACCCTCGATGTCACCACCTCCGTACTCGCCAGCCAGCTCCGCGGCTGGCGCGGCAGCATGGTTCAAAAACCGGCGCGCAAGCAGCCAACGCTGCCACTGGAACTTTACGAATTTGAAGCCAGTCCGTTCTGCCGCCTGGTACGCGAGCGCCTGACCGAACTGGATCTGGACGTGATGATTTATCCCTGCCCAAAAGGTGGCACGCGTTTCCGTCCGACGGTGAAAAAACTCGGTGGCAAGCAGCAGTATCCCTTCATGGTGGACCCCAACACCGGCACTTCGCTGTATGAGTCCTACGACATCATTCGCTACTTGAATGAAACCTACCAGGGCAAGGCTCGCAACCCGCGCGGTCTGCGCCGTCGGCTTGCCATCGGCATGGCGCTGGCCGCAACGGTGAGCCGTGCAACGCGTGGCGTGCGGGGATTCAAGGCACGCCCATCCAACACCCCTGAAAAGCCGCTGGAGTTGTACAGCTTCGAGGCCAGTCCTTACTCAAGGCTGGTGCGCGAAGTCCTTTGCGAACTGGAACTGCCTTACCTGCTTCACAACACCGGCAAAGCGCGCATGAGCGACATCGGCCCACCGGAAATGCGCGACAAGATCTTCAAGGGCCCCAAGGGAACCAGCCGCAATCGCCGCTTCCTTGATGAGCACACGGGTCACGTACAGGTGCCCTACCTGATGGATCCGAATACCGGCGTCGAGCTGTATGAGTCGGCAAGAATCATTGCGTATCTCGAAAACGTCTACGCGGCCTGAAAGAGATTTGATGCGAGTCAAACTTCTGAGTGCTGTAGTTGCGATTGTCACCCTGGTCCTGGCAGCCCAGGCGTTCTGGCTGGAACCGGATTCGCTTCACGTGCAGACCTACGATCTGCCATTGCAGCACTGGCCCGCCGCACAATCAGGCCTGCGTATCGCGGTGCTTGCGGATATCCACGCCGGCGCGCCGTGGATACGCCGCGCCAAGCTGCAGCAAATCTGCGCAGAAGTTCAGGCGGCTGCGCCTGACCTGATTCTTCACACCGGCGACTTTCTCGCGGGGCCGATGCCGTTTCGCAGCGAGATGACACCGGATGGAGTCGCCAAGGCGCTTGCCTGCCTGCACGCCCCACTCGGTGTTTACGCGATCCTGGGCAACAGCGATTATGAATACGGCGCGGGCACGATGATCCGCAAGGCATTCGAATCCAATGGCGTGCAGGTCATTGAAAACCAGCTGCTGAAGATTGCCTATGGCGGACAGCATTTCTGGTTGTTCGGCATCACCGACATTTCGCAAGGCACGCAGCCGATCAAAAAACTGCTTGAGAAGGTGAGCGACGATGCCCCCGTCATTGCGTTCACGCATCAGCCTTCCATATTCCATGCCCTGCCTGCCCGCATTAATCTGCTGATTGCCGGGCACACGCACGGCGGACAAGTGCGCTTGCCCTTGCTGGGTCGCCCGGCGCTGGATTACCTGAAGATGGCGAAATTCCCCGCGGGCCACATTTCCAGTCAGACTGATTTGTTTGTCAGCACCGGTATTGGCACCAATAATCTCGGTGTGCGCTTTGGCGTGCCACCTGAAATCTCATTGCTGGTCCTGCGTCCCGCGCCATGACGACGCTCGCGCTCTTCATGACCGTGGCACTCGCGCACTTTCTCGTCGTGATCAGCCCCGGCCCCGACCTGGCGATGGTGACGCGGCAGACGCTGGCCTACGGCCGCAGCACCGGCATCTGGACTTCGCTGGGCATCGGCAGCGGCATCTGCTTTCATGTGGCCTGGGCGATGTTCGGCATGAGCTGGATGCTCAAGCAATTCCCGATGCTGCTCGACATCCTGCGTTATGGCGGCGCGCTGTTCCTGCTCTACATGGGCAGCCAGGCCATACGCGCGCGACCTTCTGCTGCGAATGGCACCAAGCAAGAAAGCGCGGAGCCAGGCAGCAATGCCCATCACTTTGGAATCGGCCTGCTGACCAACCTGCTCAACCCCAAGGCGCTGCTGTTTTTCACGGCGCTGTGTTCGGCCGTCATCACCAGCGCCACGCCCGTATGGTTGCGTCTTGCATTGGGTTTGTGGATGGTGCTTTCCACCGCGGCATGGTTCAGCATGGTCAGCATTACGCTGGGTCATCCTGGCGTGCGGCAACGCCTGATGGCATCCGGCCATCTGATTGATCGCGCGATGGGTGCGATACTGCTGGCACTGGGCACCGGTATGATCCTGGGCGGGCTACTGCACTAAAACCGCTCCGACACGACAAAGGAAACCTCGCATGAGCATCCGCATCAACGAAGTTGCATTCGAAAGCCACGGCACAGGTATTCGCGCGGGCCACTATGTCCCCGCCAACGATGCACTGCGCAATGCACGCGGCGTTCCCTGCGTGGTGATGGGCCACGGCCTCGGCGGCACGCGTGCTGCCGGACTTGATCCGTTTGCAAAACGTTTTGCCGAAGCCGGCCTGCACGTATTGGTCTTCGACTATCGCGGCTTTGGCAAAAGTGATGGCACGCCACGGCAGGTCGTGTCCGTGCCCATGCAATTGCAGGACTGGGCCAGCGCGATTGATTTCGCACGCCGCATTCCCGATGTCGACGGCACGCGCATTGCCACCTGGGGCAGTTCATTCTCCGGCTCGCATGCCGTTGCCTCCGCCGTTGCCGACGGCAGGATTGCCGCCGTCAGTTCGCAGGGCGCGATGATGGATGGCGTGGCGTCGCTGTTCAATCTGATTCGCCAATGCGGCGTGGTTGCTGCGTCCAAGCTGACCGCTTATGGCATTGCCGATGCCGTACGCAGCAGCCTGGGACTGGGTCGCGTCACCATGCCGGTTGTCGGTTTGCCCGGTGAAACGGCTGCACTGACGACACCGGATTCCAAACCCGGCTATCTGCGCATCACGCCACCAGATTGGCAGAACGAAATCAGCACCAGTTGGGCGTTGACGCTGATGACATACCGTCCCAACAAGATGACGCCACGCCTGCCCTGCCCCGCGCTGTTCTGCATCGCCACCGGCGATGTGGTGGTGCCGCCTTCAGCGATGGAAGATGGCGCACGTCGCGCACCGGACAAGGTTGAAGTGAAGCGCTACGATGCCGGGCACTTTGATATTTACGTGCCACCGATGTTTGACCAGGTCTCGCGCGATCAGACTGAATTCTTTGTTCGCGTTCTCAAACCCTAGACAAACTTGTCGGTACGCATCCTAATAGAGCACTTAAGTTCGCCCACCACGCCGCTCCTGCACATCCTGCGCCCGCGGCGTACCGTACATCCTGTACATAATGAAAAACACGATCTATCACAACCCGCGCTGCTCCAAGAGCCGTGAAACGCTCAAGCTTCTCGAAGAGCGCGGCGCCGAAGTCGCCGTTGTTGAATACCTGGGCCAGCCCCTGAGCAAGAACGAGCTGCGCAAGATCTGCAAGCTGCTCGGCAAAAAACCGCTGGAGCTGGTGCGCACCAAAGAAGAACTCTTCGGCGAACTGGGACTCTCAGTCGACAACGGCTATACCGATGAAGAGTGGTACGAGGTGCTGGCGCGCCATCCCAAATTGATGGAACGCCCGATCGTCATCTACGGTGGCAAAGCCGCAATTGGTCGACCGCCCGAGGACGTACTGAAGATTCTCTGATGCGTAGGGTGCGCCGTGCGCACCCTACGTCACTGTTGAAAATTTGTCGGCTCCTGCGCATCCATGCGCCCGCCGACATACCGTACATCCTGTACATAAAGGTGTCATTCCGGGCGCAGCAAGGAATGGTTCGTGTCCATCACAACGCGAGATTCAAACCACGCCCGGAACGACAAAGTGAAATCGTTGACTCTTAGTGAAACGCACGCTGGCGCACGAAACCGATAAAGCGATCCAGCTCATAGGCCGGCACTTCTGCAGCAGCACTGTCCGGCAGGTGGAACTCACCAAAATTCTGCAGCAGTGCGCGCGCATAGCTGCCGACACCGGCCCGCAAATCCGCGAATGTACCCATCCGCAGTACACGCAGATGGATACCAAACATACGTTGCAATCGTGCGACTTGAAGGTCGTCGCTGCCATAGCTCAGGCGTAACTGGCTGAGGCTGCGGGTCAGGGTCTTGAAGTCTTCGCCCTGCTTGCCGGTGAGATGCACGGCGACATAGCGCAGGGCCATCCACAGCTGCGTCCAGGATTCGAACCAGCAGGCCAGTTCACGGCCGCCCGTGGCTGATGACGAGAGCGTGATACCAACCGGAAACTCGCGGGGATCGCGGTCTGCCGCGCGGTTGAGGAAGCGCAGGGCTTCATCGGCATTGCGGATCTGCGTCCAGCCTGGCTCCAGCACATCCGCAGGGGCAAGGGTCTGTACCGGTACCGCGGGCTTGGTGGCGGGCACCACGGACAAGGTCAGTTTGGGGGCAATGCTCAGGTTCATGTCAGGCTCCGATAAGGTCCGGTTTTCACCGTGCGCAGCCATTGTGCGCAGCCCACTGGCTCATGGAATGAGCCTGCATGAATCTTTTTTGTAGGAGCGCCTAAAAGGCGCCCCTACAGCTACGACTATTTTTCCTCGCCGCCCAAGGCATCCACCAGATCCGACAGCAGCTTGCTGAACTCGCCCGTCATCAGGGCAAAGTCGGCATCGAACTGTTCTTCCGGGTTCTGCGACTGATCGCCTTCGCGGTTCTTGTCCATGTCCATGAAACGCACGCGCTTTACCTGGTGCTGCTCGTGCAGGACGATCGAGATGCGCTCGTTCCAGTTGAGCCCCAGCTTGGTGGCGACCTTGCCGTCGTTGATGTGGCTGACCACGTCCTTGCCGCCAAGATCGTGGCGCACGTAGCGCACGGTGGGCTTGGTCTCATCAGCACCACGCAGTTCGCAATCCTGGTCGATGATGAAGCGGCCCGGTGCATCGCTGCCAGCGAGCCAGCCGCTCATGGCGGTGATCGGTGAGAGCTTGGTCGTCAGCAGGCTGATCGGGAATTCGCCGAGCGTGTTGCGCAGCTGCTCGGTCAGTTCTTCCGCCTTGCCTGCGGAAGCGGCATCGACGACCAGCCAGCCATCGGAAGGCGACAACCAGGCGCGGGTCGAGCGGCGGCGCGAGAACGCGCGCGGCAGCAACTCCGCCGTGATCTGTTCCTTGAGTTCGCGCATCTGCTTCTTGCCCACCTTGAAGCCCTGCTGCTTCTCGATCTTTTCAGCACGCTCTTGCGCGGTCTGGTTGATCACCGCCGCCGGCAGAATCTTCTGCTCCACGCCCAGCGCAATCAGCAACTGCTTGCCGTGTGAAGCCACCAGCTGCTGATCACCGCGCGGCGAGACCCAGCCACGGCTGGTGGTGCTCATGCCCGTGCAAGGCTGCAAGGGATGCTTGGCCAGGATTTCCTCCAGCGTGCCTGCGGGCATCTGCCATTGGGGAGGAAGACGATAAATCTGGAGGTTCTTGAACCACATAGCGTTCTACTTTGATGTTGCTTCGAGGAGTGGCCTTGGGAAGTTGCCCGGGCAAACCGCCGCTCCTGCACATCGCATGTGTTCGCGGCATCTGGGCATCCTGCCCAACAAAAAAGCCAATCCGGAGATTGGCCTTGATACAGGCGGCGCGAATGATAACAGGCTGCTCAGCCGGATTTGGGCATCCAGGGTAAATCCGTGACTCCGGGATCAATGCCGAGCTGCAGGAGCAAGGTCGTGGCCTGGCCACGGTGATGGGTCTGGTGGTTGAACACGTGCATCACCGTTGTGGCATAGGGCAGGACGAATTCCTTCTGGATGGCCAGGCTATAGAAACGGAATTCCGTATCGGCCTTTGCGGGATCCAATCCACGCGCCCATTGCAACAACTCCTGATCCATCGCGCGCCGTGCGGCGTAGAGTTGATCGAAATCAGAATGCACTTCGTCCGCCATGCTGCGCATCAGTGGCTGTTCGCCGCGAAAGCGCCGCATCCACACGCCATCGGCCAGCAGGATGTGGTTGAAGGTTCCATGCAGCGATTTGAAGAACGCGCCGAGATCACGCTTGCGCTGCTCATCGCTCAGTGTCGCCGCCTTGCTGTAAAGGCTCTCGTTCATCCAGGCGTTGTACTGCGCCATGGTCGTGGCGTAAGTCCTGATATCCATCAGGCGGCCTTTCTGCAGAGCGCCTCGCCCGTGACGCGTGAGCGGAAAAACCAGGCGATCACGGTAAAGATGCCAATGGGCGCGGTCGCCAGCAGGAAACGATCGGTGAACAGTTCACCACGGCGGCCATTGAGACGATTCACCGCGGCAAGTTTCTGGTGCGCCCGCCGATGCAGCGCCGGGCAATCGGTGACCAGATCGTGCGCTTCCGTGTAGAGGCGGTAAGCCGCAGTCAGATCATTACCCTTGAACGCGGCATCGCCTTGTATCCAAAGCGACTGCGCCTGTTGTGAACGCAAGTGAATTTCATCCATGACGTCTCCTCCTGCCCAACAATTTAAAGACTCAGCCCGGCCAGATAAGCTTGCAATCGCTGCGCCAACTTATCACGCAAAGCTTGCGGGGCGATGACTTCCACCTCCGGCACATGGCGCAAGATATCCATGACCAACTCGCGATCATCGCTATACGGCAGTTCCAGGGTATAGCGGCCGTCCTTGTCAAAGCTGCCCCTCTGCGCCGGATGCCAGGTTTCACGCCTGACCCAGCGTGCGCGCTCCGGGGTAAAGCGCAGCTTGGCGACCTGCGTCGCCACACCGGAGAAAATCCCGTACGACGAACCGAGCGCCTGATCCAGTTCGTCATCCGAGACTTCTTTCGCAGGCTCATCGAGGGTTTTGACCGACTGGATTTCCTCCACCGCAAAGCTGCGGATGCCTTTGCGCAGATGGCACCAGGCATCGAGATACCAGTTCTCGCGATAATGGACGAGGCGCTGCGGCGAGATATCGCGCTCACTGGTTTCACCAGCGCCGCGTGCGTAATAGCGGATGTGCAGGCGCTTGCGCTGCAACACCGCCTGCGAGATCTGGCCGAAGTCATCATGCTCCAGCGCACGATGGCCCGGGCTGATGACACGGATGCGCTTCTTCACCTCGGCGGCGCTGCTGTTGCCACCTTCCAATAATTTTTCGACACGACCCAGCACCGGGGCTACCGCGCTATCGAGCACACGCTCGCCCATGCCGGAGATCAGCGAGTGCATCGCCAGTAGCGCATGGATTTCATCGGCGTTGAACCAGAGACCCGGCAGCGCGTAACGCGGTGCAGCGGCAGGCTGGTCGAAACGATAACCGCCCTGCTCGGCATCCCAGATGATCGGCGCTTCAAGACGATCACGCAGATACTCAAGATCGCGTTTGAAGGTGGCCAGCGAGATTTCCAGTTCATCCTGGATTTCCGCACGCGTGACGAGACGTTTCTCGTGCAGCTTGCGGATGATGCGTTGAAAGCGTTCGGTGCGGTCCATAAAACGAATTATGACCTTTTGTCCCCTCTCCCCGCTTGCGGGGAGAGGGAGCTAAAAGCAAAAGCTACGGTGCCTTGGCCAGCGAGCGCCACAGCATTTCAAACAGCTGGTTGGCGTACTTGGTCACCGGTTCCTTCTGGCCGCGGTGGATGTACATCTGCACCAGGCGGCCAGTGACGCCGAAGATATAGTCGAGCAGGAACTTCTCGTCGACTTCATCATTGAGCACGCCCTTGGCACGACCTTCGCGCAGCACTTTCATGAAAGTGCCGAACAGGATCGGGTTCTGGTAGTTGTCCTGCTTGCGCCAGGTGTTGACGTAAACCGAGCTCATCATCATCTGCGCGACCTTGGGGTTCTTCTCGAAGAAATCCAGCGTCACCCAGAACACCTTGCGGAAACGTTCCTTGATGTCCTCGATGCCCTGCAGGTGGTCGATCATGCGCACGGCCAATTTGCCGAGCCAGGCATCGAGGCTGGAGAACAGCAGCGCTTCCTTGCTGCCGTAATACTTATAGATGGTCTGCAGGCTGACGTTGGCCGCCCGCGCAATCTCGATCAAACCGACGCGATGAAACTCGCGCTCGGCGAAAACATCGAGCACTGCCTGCTCGATACGTGCACGCGTTTCCGGATCCAACTGCCCCCGATCCCCTATTACCGCCGCCGTTTTAGCTACTGATTTGGCGTTCATAAGTAATTGTTGTTACTCCTTTGTGGTCAATTTACACATGTTGCTGGCCGGAAAACTCATTGACGCTAGTGTTCTCTGTGCTTATGCTCCGGCGGCCTTGAATTTAACCGATGCGTACTTTTGTTTTCCAGCTTGTACGCAGTCGCCTACAAACCCAAGCAATACCAACGTATGGTAATTTACCTTACCAATCGTTGCAACTGAGGATAGTCATGACTGAAGCGTTTATTTACGACGCCGTACGCACCCCGCGCGGCAAGGGCAAGAAGGACGGCAGCCTGCACCAGGTCACCCCGATCCACCTCGTCGCCAACCTGCTGTGGGCCCTGCAGGCCCGCAACAAGAACCTCGACACCTCGCTGGTCGATGACCTCGTCCTCGGCTGCGTCACGCCGGTCGGCGAACAGGGTGCGGACATTGCCCGTGTCGCCGCGATCTACGCCAACTGGGCTGAGACCGTCGCCGGTGTCACTCAGTCGCGCTTCTGCGCCTCGGGTCTGGAGTCGGTGAACATCGCCGCACAGAAAGTCATGTCGGGCATGGAAGACCTCGTCGTCGCTGGCGGCGTCGAGAGCATGTCGCGCTGGGCCATGGGCTCGGACGGCGGCGCCTGGGCAATGGACCCGCGCGTCAACCAGTTCACCGGCTTTGCCCCGCAGGGCATCGGCGCCGACACCATCGCAACGCTGGAAGGCTTCTCGCGCCAGGACGTTGATGCCTTTGCGCTCAACTCGCAGAAGAAAGCCACCATAGCTCGTGACGCCGGCTACTTCGCCAAGTCGCTGATCCCGGTGAAGGACCTCAACGGCATGGTCGTGCTTGACCATGACGAATACATCCGCTCCGACGCGACGATGGAAGGCCTCGGCGCACTCAAGGCTTCGTTCGAGCAGATGGGCCAGATGGGCTTTGATGCCACCGCCCTGCGCAAGTACACGACGCTGGAAAAGATCAACCACGTGCACCACGCCCAACAGCTCGGGCATCGTCGATGGCGCCGCACTGATGCTGATCGGCAACAAGAAGATCGGCAAGAAGCTGGGCCTGACGCCGCGCGCACGCATCGTGCAGACCGCAGTGATCGGTTCCGAACCGACGATCATGCTCACCGGCATCGGCCCTGCGTCGAAGAAGGCGCTGAAGCGCGCCGGCATGAACGCCAGCAACATTGATCTGTTTGAAATCAACGAAGCCTTCGCCGCCGTCGTCATGCGCGCACAGCGCGATCTCGACATCGATCCGGCCAAGGTCAACGTCAATGGTGGTTCGATTGCACTGGGCCACCCGCTCGGCGCCACCGGCTGCGCCGTTCTCGGCACGCTGCTCGATGAAATGGAGCGCACCAACAAGCAGCTCGGCCTCGCCTCGCTGTGCGTAGGCGCCGGCATGGGCATCGCCACGATTATCGAACGCGTTTAACACGCACTGACGATCAACGAATAAGGAAACACACAATGACCGCAGTCAAATACGAACAAGGCGCTGACGGCATCGTCACGCTGACGCTGGATCTCCCGGGCCGCCCGATGAACGTGCTGCACCCGGATCTCACCAATCCGCTCAGCGACGCCATCGCACGCATCGACGCCGACAAGAGCATCAAGGGCGTCATCATCACCTCCGGCAAGAAGGAATTCCTTGCGGGCGCCGATATCGATGGCGTGGTGCTGATCACCGACCCTGCCGTTGCATTCAATCTCGCAGAACAGTTCAAGGCGCTGCTGCGCCGCCTCGAGAAGCTCGGCCGCCCGGTGGTTGCCGCGCTCAATGGCACCGCGCTCGGCGGTGGCCTCGAACTGGCACTGGCTTGCACCTACCGCGTTGCCATCAACAATCCGAAGGCTCAGTTCGGCCTGCCGGAAGTGAAACTCGGCCTGTTGCCGGGCGGCGGCGGCACGCAGCGTCTTCCGCGCCTGATCGGTATCCAGCCTTCACTGCCGCTGATGCTAGAAGGCAAGACGCTGAATCCGGAGAAGGCCAAGCAGTCTGGCATCATCCATGAAATCGCCACCGACGCCGACGACATGATGGCGAAGGCCCGCGCATGGATCCTCGCCAACCCGAACGCGATCCAGCCCTGGGACGACAAGAAGTTCAAATGGCCAGGTGGTGACTCCAAGAGCCCCGCCAACGTGCAGATGTGGGCGATCGCGCCGTCGATGGCGAG
>Ga0116227_10005447_pt1 | contig 26789 bp, 14 predicted proteins | sample S1TSphgellanicum_FD_89693 | JGI IMG/M metagenome (GOLD analysis project Ga0116227, IMG submission 89693) | Host-associated microbial communities from peat moss isolated from Minnesota, USA - S1T2_Fb - Sphagnum magellanicum MG | ecosystem: Host-associated > Plants > Peat moss > Unclassified...
CTAGGAAGAGTTGACAAGCTTCACTCACTCACACGGGCCTGCACACAACCCACACAAAGTGGTTAGTGCATAGTTGGAGCACCCTTGGTGCTAGGATGAGCCACGGGCAACACGGACACACAAGACTCACCACGGCCTGGACTTGGGGGAGCCACCACCTTCCCCCTTATAGTATACTCTGTGGCTGGCCATGAAGCCTACATCCAAATGACTTTTCTTTCCCGGGACTCCCACTCCCAAGTGGGAGTCTCGAAATCCCGCCATCTGGGACTCTCGCGACTTTGGTGCCCCATAACTTTGTGAGCAGACCTCCGATCGAGGTGCGGTTTAAAGCAAAGTTGTAGCTCTCGTCAAGAGCTTTCCAATGATATGTGGCACGCCCCATGAAGCTAAGTAAATCGGGTCGATTCCCGACTTTTTGTGGTCGGGAGTCAAATTGGTAGTTTGACTCCTGGCCTTTCTTTTGGCCATAACTTACGTTTCAGATGTCCAAATGAGCAATGCGAGCCCATTTTAGACATCTAAGTTCCAAGAGCTTTCCAATGATATAAAGAACGCCACAAGCCATTGGGTTTTGACCCCTGCAATCGCTCTCTGAAGTTTCGGGAGTCCACCGGGACCCCATCTCCTAAAGTGGGAGTTGCCTTGGGAGTGTGAATGTTCACTCCCTCACACTCTCTTACACTCCCGAGAGTATGTGATGTGACTTCCCGGCTTCCTCTTGGCCCGCACCTTTGCAATGCCTTTGCTTTGACTCCCGGGCTTCCTTCCCTTTTGCCCGTAACCTTGCAACCCCTTTGCCTTGGTCACGAGCCTAAAGCTAGGGTTGCGACATTCAAACTCCATGACAAATTATTGGAACTAAACTCCATGCAAAACATACACAAAAACAATGTTTAAAAAAAAATTTAGATGTAATACAAAATAACTAGATAAAACTTTTGGTCATTCAAAATGTAATTAATTTGCAAACAAACAAGAATCCAAGCCCAAAACACAACAAAAAAACATTAAGCAAAACTGTGTGCAAAAGAACATTTGAATTACATAAAAAAATTCCAAAACAAATAATAAGGTATGTTTTGAAATCTCAAATCATCAAAACTGATTTGAAAACACATAACTCGATATTATATCCCAAACATGGAGTATCTCAAATTAGTTCACACTTGAATTGGTTATGGACTAACAAACATTTAGTTACATCAACCCAACTTAAGATTAATCTAATTATGATTTAACTAAAAATCCTAACATAACTATAAGTTGCCCAATTTATTTTTTTGGGGTTTGGTATGTGGGTTTTTAAATTTTTTAAATTAAAAACTAGGGTTTAAGGTTATGGTTTTAGAGTTGGATTTAGGGTTTAAGCACAATTTTGTGCTTTGCATGGGTGAAAGCAGGAAAAAAGGAGCCAAACAATGTGTGGACAATCCTTGAAAATTATTTTTTGAAAATTTGAAAAGTCACCATGGAAACATTATATATCAAAAAAAAAAATTTATTTTAAAAATAAGTTCTTATACTTTCAAAGTTGCAACTACAAAATTTCCATGAAAATTCACTATGTTTCAAGAGTCCTTTTATATGTTTAAAGCACTCAAGAAAAACATATGGACAAGTGGTTTTTTTTAATCAAAAGTTTTTTTCCTTTATCAAATGTTCACCAAATCTTTTCAATTTTAATATATTCCACAAGAAGAGATCCATGTGTTCAAAACATTCAAAAAATAAAAATACATATATCATTTTAGATTTTAATACTCGAATGTCCTTTTACAATATTATAGTTTTGAATTTGTAATCATGGTTCAAAGTAAAGTTATAGATTTGACTATAATGTAAGGCTTGATGCAAAACAATTTGAGTTTTTATCATGTTATATGTCATATTTGGCCTCAAATTTGATATTTAGTTTAAAAAATTGTGTGAAAAATGCAATAGAAACTAATATAAAACTACAACAGGAAAATGCAATCTTTGGAAAGGACATTAACCTTGGTGCAATTGGCTTTTTTTTTCATGCTTTCACCCACATGAGATAATTAGGTAAGTAAAAGATGGTCTTCCTAATTTTTTGTCATTTGCTCATTTTCTTGCTATTTTTTTTCAAATTGTTTTTTCTTAAGTTTTCTTTTTTGTTTTTGATTTTTTCTTTAGGGTTTTCTTTTACTCAAGTTTTCTTTGTCATTTTTTCATTTTTCTTTTCAAAGATTTTTTTAAACTTATAAATTTCTTTCTCATTTTTTGTTTAGTCTTTTGTTTTAATTTTTTTCCTTCCTAAAGTCCTTTTTTCCATTTGTTTATTTTCTCTTGTTTTTAATTATTTTTTATTTTAAAAAAAGAAAATGGATTTTCCACCAAACTTTAGCGCCTTTTCAAGATCTAGGTTTTTTTTAAGGTGATAATGAAATCTTGTATGACATGGATGAAAAGGCTACAATGTTCGTTGAATGTGGGTATGTTGGATGCAATACTGGAAATTATTTCAAGTCATATGAGATGGAAGATAGAGCTGGGTAATTTGTGGACTTACATTATTCTAAAATCTATTCCTATTCCATCCAACATTTCACCCACCATTGAATGGGAAGTGCCCATTTCCACCAAAGTGGATTCTCAATGAAAGTTCCAAGTGATCTAAGATGTGTGGCAAGGTGTCCACTTTGATTCCATTATGCACCACTTTTGTCCACTGAAATCCATTGCTCTAAACTAAAAATTTATTATGAATCCATTAAGAGTTCACTAAATATCCAATATGAATCCATTATAAATCTAGTACATGGGTAGAAAATGGTGCATTGAATAGTCATGGCTTAATGGTTTGTGTGAGGTCCTTTCCACTTGGCTTGATTTGGGTGGAACTACTTAATGTCCGAATAGGGCAAGGTTTTATAATAATGCTAGCTATAGGTGTTTGAAATGTGTTGGTCACAATGCATATTGCCATTAACATTGTCCAAAAACCTAATCAACTTCACTATAATGAAGTTTGAAGAATTGGCTTCCCTTATGATGATTATGATCACCTCGCATGTTAAGTCTACAATGAGACCTCTATTGTTTTAGGGGAACCATCAAAGTGACTTTTAAACTTTATTTTGTTATGAAACATAATGTCACAAGATCTAACTCCATGTTGAATTGGTCTAAAAGTTTTATGTGTGATGATACATTTTTCATTTCATCTTGCATTAATGAATTACTTGTGAAGAGATTTGTTAGCTAGTATGGCCCATGAAAGCTACCTTGGGTACTCATATGTAGGAAATCTTGTGGGCACAAAAAAATTGCATTGGGCATGAACTTGGGGAGAAATTTGTTTGACCACAAGTTTTGGTCAAATAAATGTGTTTCATGCTTCATTTACTTCCTTTGTTTAAATTTTGTGCCTCTTTCCACATTTTCTCACTTGTTTTGACACAATTGGGGGGTTTGGTGCTTGTTTGAAAAACTTTATAAATTAGTATAATATACTAAGGGAAAAAATTGTTGGAGGCATTAACTTGTTTGTTTAAAGTTTAAACCAAGTGTTGGCTTCTTCTTTGGTAGGTTCAAGGTGAGTTTTCAAATCTAGGGTGCCTAGATTTGAGGTGTACAAATTTGCCAAAACTAAAATGAGAATTAAGCAATGTAATTGCCTTCTTATATATTGGGTTGCAATATAAACCAATTTTAGTTGGTTTTTAGAAAAAAAATTGGCTAGGGTTTCAAGCTAGTTTTCACTATGAACATTAACGAATATCACAACTAAATTTTTCATGACAATCGTCCACTAGCTCTTTATGTACTGAAAATTGACACCTTGGGATTGATTTAATCAATATCATTAAGTATCTTTCTTCAAATGTTGATATGTAGGTCTAAGCTTGTTATTGGTGATTATTTTGGTTTAGTTTTGAGGTGTAGAGGTCTAAGGTCTACGATCATAGGGGCCCCCATTTCAAAGTCAAATTTGAATTCATGGCGTTTTCTTAAAAGGGGAAGGCATGTTAAGCATTAAACTAGAAATTAGTTTTTGGAAAAGAAGTATATATGCTTGTTTTCAAATTTTATGTTATCAGAGATAGTTCTATATTTGGTAGTGTAATTTGGAGAAATCAAATCTATGTGTTTCACAAGTAAATATATGATGGAGTTGTTAATAATTTGGTTTTTTTAGGTTGTGTCTTGGGTTCAAATTTTCCTTTGGAAGGGGGCATATTACTTGACCCCTAACCTTGAAAACCATTTTTAAAAATGAACCACAAGGCCAAAATGTGTCTTTTATGATTCCATCTACTATGAGTAGGTTGCAAGTCGTTGAAGACGTCCATGACTACATGACTATGTAGTTGATTAAGACATGTCATATTTTAAAACGTATTTTACGACTATAGTCATGAAGGACATGTATTTTACGTCTATGACATTTGCAACTAAAACCATGAAAACATGGTTCGTAAGCTATTCCCTAGCCTATTAACCTAGCCTAGCCTAGGGTTTGCTAGGCAAAAAAATTAGCCTATATGTTAAAAATGTAGGTCATAACCAACTTAGGCTAGGCTAGGCACTTACACTAAACTAGCAACTTAACTTAACCTAATTACCTTTATAGGACTAGGTTGTAATTGCGAGGATTTGAAATCCTCACCTCCACATTGATGGATGAATTCTTTAACCATTGCACCACATTTTTGTCTATGATAAAAATTGTCACCATATTATCATAAATAATTTTTTAAAACTTATTTAAATAGCTTAATTACCTTTACTTAATGACATATAACCTATTTAAGAACCTAATAGGTACTTTGGTAAGTTCAATCACCTAGTTAAAGTAGGTACCTAATTAGTAAATAGTATGTACCAAGGTGGGTAAATAATTAATACATACCTTAAATAGGTATGTACCTACTACCTAATAGCCAATGTAGGTATCAAGGTACATATTTACTTAAGTAGCTATTAATAACTACCTAATAATTAAATAGGTACCTATTACTAGCTAGGTACATAGTGGGGTAAGTACATATTAATAGGTATTTACCTAATTAATATGTATCTAAAATAGACCTATTAGTAGGTACCTAATATGCCAAGGGGGACACTTAGTGTAAAGTTTGGGATCTACATGTGTCAAACGACCATTTTGGGGGGGGGTATTAAATAATTGTCCAACCTATTTTTTATCACCCTATTATTATCTAATTTTCTAATATATACAGATTAAAGCCACCCTATATTAATTATAATCCATTATTTCAGATTATTACATACCCTATATTATGTTTAAATTGATTATTTAAATAAAATGTACTTTATTTTTAATCTAATTAACATAATTTTTACCCAACAACCAATATATTGCACCTTATATTTTTACTCACATAGTTTTTACTTTTTTTTTACTAATGTCCCCCATGGGCCTAATACTAGTATTAGTAAATATTTACTAAGTACTTATTAGGTATTTATTATTTAATAGGTACCTCTGTAGGTTTAGCCATTTAGCTAATTTAGGTACCTACCTAGTAAGTAGTATGTACCTACAAGGTAAGGTGGGTAAATAACTAATATGTATGTATCTAAATAAGGTAGATACATACCTACTATTGAGTAGTCAAGGTAGGTAAATATGTACCAAGGTACATATTCACCTAGGTACCTATTAATAGCTAGGTATGTATTGGGGTAGGTACCTACTACCTAATTATTGGATATGTAAAGTAGGTATGTATTATTGAACTAGTACATATTTAAGGTAGGTACATATTAAGTACCTATTACGTATCTAATGGCTACTAGCTAGGTACCCACTTTATATACTACCTTGTAGTCATGTAGTCATAATGTAATGCAAAGATGATTAGAGATATATGACTAATGGACATATAATTACATGTAATGGAAAAATGACTACGTGATTAAATTAGGACTTAGTTGGAAAATGTTTTAGTCATGAAAGACTTGTTTTGGTGTTGTGAATTGTTTTCAAAAGAAGAGAATACCAAATGGGTGAAAACCATTAAAATGTTTTTGGGGTAAAATGTAATAGCCAAGTCAGGCATTCAAAATGTGAAAATCAAAACTTTTCCAAGAACCAAATGGGTGTAACAATAAGAACAAGGAGCATAAAATCACACACCCCAATGATTATGCCAACTATTAGTTAAACTCTTATGATTTGAAATGAATAAACCTCCCAAGTACATCAAACTTAAAACAAAATGATTAGACATCTAATTGTTTGTTCAAAAACATTTAATCTATGGGTCATCATGGATTAGATCATTCCAATTTCCTATCATGGAGTTCAATTGGTTATTTTGATATATGCCCCAACACATATGGAATCACTTCCCACTGAAATAACCCAAAACATATCCTTCACATATGTGCAAAGAAATCCCTAAGCAACAAGAACATTCCATAACTTCAAACTTCCCCCACAACAGAGCCCAGTTAAAATAACTGAATACTTCCCCACATAAGTGAATGGAATTTTTTTACACAACCTGACCCCAAAGGTTTGACAAAGATGAAGTAGCATTCTAGGCAGCTTATTAACAAAACCTTAATTAAAACATTGCTAGAATAAAACTTCATTTTGGAGCCCCCATTTCAATGGGTACTCTTTTCCCAATAACAATTCAACTTCCCCAGAATCACCAGGACATCCATACATCACAATCAAGTTGCCATTTAATCGTTCCTAAAAACCCCTAAGGTTTTTCATCACATCCTTGATTTGAACTTCTATACATTATTTCTGAACCTCTACACCCTCTATCAAAGCTCATGGCACAGGGGAATTTCATTAGCTTCTCAAGGTCATAAAGTTCTCAACTGAGAAGCATTCCGCCCCATCAATTAAAGAAGTAATTTACACTCAAAAATAATACTAAAAAAATCTAATAAGCAATCAACAACCACAATGCAAAATAACTAGATTCAAGGTATTTAATTCCATTGCATTTTTGAATTTTTTGTCCTTTTATCCCCAATTCAAGCACCTCCTCCTTGATTGATGTCCTTCAAAACAACTATGCAAAACCAACAACACCATCAACAATTTATCCAATGAAGAACCCACAATTTGTTGAACAATAAAATTCGTAGTGCTCATAACTTGCAAGAAAATAAACGAAGAAAAAGATAGCCATAACAACCCACATATTATTTCTTGTTGAAAGCCTTGTCATATTTTGCTTTTGACATTTGATGGTGCTGTTCCATCAAGTTAGGGTTTCATCCCTTAACTTTTCATCACATTGGTTTTTAGTTTTAGTTTAAAAACCTAGAATAACCAATCCCCACAAAAGTGAGAACCACCCAACATTGGTTTCGATTTGATACCCATGTGTTGCAAGCATTATTATATGTTTTACAAAACTAAAAGTTCCCACTAAAAATAAAGAAAATCACAACACCGATGGGGATCAAAGAAAGAAAAATAGTGTATATTAGTGTTGGCTGGGTATTGAATTTTTTTCATAATCATCAAGTAGGTTATTTTAAAGATTAACTAATTAAATAATTATTGATATCTGGTTATGGAGAACCATCTTTGAAAACTAATGATTCTCACATTCGCGAGAACTTTTTTCATGAGAACTCCATGAATTTATGTATTTAATTTTTTTTTGAAACCCTTGCAAATTCTCTAACATATTATATATCTAACATATTATATATATATATATCCAAAATAACTGGGTTGATTCTTAAATGATGTTTCCTAAACTAGAATCGCCGATTCTCACCAAAAATAAAATAAAAATGAGAACTGCCAAACACTGGTACAGACCATGGTTAACAAAAAGCACACTATACAATTGCATATATCCTGCAAAGATACTCAACTCATCAGTGCTTATCTGAGAAGCCTGAAACAAAGAGGCTCATCTTAACTTGTGGAGACCTCATAGGGGTTGAATTCAACCATTTGCCAGAAAAAACTTTCCAACAAGTCTAGGTAGTAGTAGGCAAAAAAAGACTAAAAGACTATGGAGCTTTTGAAGGAAAAAAGCCAAAGAAAAAGCATACTAAGCTATTTGTGCCAAGTAACTTGTGCATTACTATTCTTATACACCATATGCATATATGACTTGTGAAGTGTAAAACAATTTTTCTAGAGTCCCCAGTTTTTTTTCCCCAACTAGGTACAGCTAAACCCTAATATGACCATTTATTATTATTATTATTCTTGAAAGCATAATAGGAATCAGTGAGCAATATTCTAAACCCTAAACCCTAAAAGCTAAACCCTAAACCCTAAAAAGCTGCCCCCCCCACATAATATTTACCCAAATAGGCTAGTGTACCTTAGTACTTACCAATCACACCAATTAATCTTCACCCCATCACCTGAAGAATACTCAATAATGCTTTCCATTAACCATGGTTGGAACTTGTGCCCTCTCCATTAAGCATGGTTGGAACTTGTGTCCTTCAGTAGCCAGTTGCATTACCCAACCCTTGGGGGAATTCTAACCCAGGGTAAGAAAAAGTAACCATGCAGCACTATTTTAGGGTTTTGGGTCCCCCACCCTATTTAAAGCTCAGTCCTATTTCAGTTCTTCCCTTGTTGTTCGGGTGTGGATATCAAATCAATTCCTGGCCGGGTATATCAATGGAACCTGGGTATATAACCTGAACCTGGTCCTGTTATAAGAAACTAACCAGACTGGTGGTTAACTTTGCTGTAATATTCATAGCACATAATTTTTGAATAGAGAAGTTCATATGTTGAGACCCGTGTTGTGTGGGTATAGTTTTTACTTGAATATATTTGTCAGGTATAAATAGGGTATATTATTTATTTTAATTTATCTTTTGAAAATCAACGTATCTTAATGAAGTGCATATTCAAGAGTATATAAATTTAAAAACTTATAATTTATCCATAACCTTGAAGATGTGTAAAAAATATTCATGCCTAAAATTAAATATGTTTTGGCATTTGGGTAAAAACATTCGAGTAAGTGTATCCTAAACCCTAATCTTTGTTAGTTTTATTAATTAGATGAATGTCTATCAAGTTCTTTGTTCTTGAGTTTTTTTTTTTGGGTAACAAGCCAATTTGATTGGCCTAGCACAAAAAGTAGGCATATTTTTTCTAATCCTAAACCCTAACCAGCCAATTTCTTAATAGAGAGCCAAGAATGGTTGAGAATTTTAGTAACCCATTTTCATCAACAAATGCTACAAAATATCAAAAGAAAATTGAAGAAGGTTTAGAAAACTAGCATTCCATATTTCTAATGGCTTCTAATTATTCAATTGGAATCATGATTGGGAAGCTTAAAAAATAATTTTTTCACTATTAAAAAATGTGAGTGTAAGTCACTATTCCCTAGTCACTAAACCATTACTTTTCAACTAGTCCCCATTTATTAAGATCAATGAATTCAATCAAAATCTAATGAAATCACTTGGTGTATTGGAACACCTTTTGTTGTGGTGTTCATTTGTAAGTGTTGTTGGTTATCGTTTGTGTTGATGACAATCAACATTGAACTTTGCTAAATGCATTTTTAAAACTGGGGAAAGGAAGCCAGATTCTATCAAAAAAAACTATCTAGAAGGCTTAAGAGATTTTATCTAGTCATAAGAATGCTTGGTGCAAATGACTCTCAACAAATTCCTTGGTCTTCAACCTTCTCAGTCACTAAACCATTACTTTTTAACTAGTCCCCGTTTATTAAGATCAATGAATTCAATTAAATCTAATGAAATCACTTGGTGTATTGGAACACCTTTTGTTGTGGTGTTCATTTGTAAGTGTTGTTGGTTATCGTTTGTGTTGATGACAATCAACATTGAACTTTGCTAAATGCATTTTAAAAACTTAGATTGAAATTCAAAAAGTTCATTGTTATTTCCTTGGTTTTTATGTTTTTACATTTTCCATTTCTTTTCCTTTTATAACTATAGACTACTATTCAAATGCAATGTACCATCCCATTAAAAAAGAAAAACATCATCGTGAATTACTACACCGATATTTGTATTGGTTGGTATCAAAATTCAAAAAATCACAAATATTGTTATTAGTGAGTGTAACACCTATAGTCAAAATATTTATATCAACCTAGTTTTTAGTTTTTTTTTCAACCTACTAGGATCCAAGCTGGTACTAGATCCCTCAGCAATATTTAGATACACAAAAACCCTCATTAGTCTATTTACAATACAATTAACACCCAAGCACTAGATTACAGAATACGAGGTTCTAAATAATTTCTCAAAAATGAGTTTTCTGAGAGAATTAGAACATAAAGAGTCTTATTTAGAGTTGGACATGAGTTGTTATTAGAAAGAGGAACAGACCCCTTGAGGTTATCAAGGTGGTGCTTAGGATTCATAATCATAATTCTCAAAAATCAAAGACCTATTTAGCTACTGTCCGTCCGGATTAAGGGGAAGCTTCACGACGTCTTCGATATATTTAGCTACTGTCTGTCCGGATTCAGGGGAAGCTTCATTCTTCCTTTACAATATATAATAATATAACCACCGTTTAAAAATAATAATTAAAAGCTTCAAAATATTGACCAAAAATCACTCCCACCCCGATCAACTTTTTAGGTTGTCCCAAGTAATTAGATCCCTAACTAAAGGTCAAGTCCAACCAATTTGGTTCACTTTTCAAGTGTATTTTTGTCTTGCCCTGATGTTTGTGGGTTAAACCGGGAGGGATAAAAAAGAACATAACCGGTTCCTCTGTAGAAATCGGTGACATGGCATCACCCCATTGGTGGAGAGAGAGGTCACAGGTTCCAACCCATATCCGTTGCGTGCTGGGTCGGCTTGCCAGTTGGGCGCAGGAGGGTTTATGACGACAGTGACAACGGCATTCATCCCCAGAGACAACGGCATTCATCCCAGATGTTGACGTAGTCATCGGTTATGGGCGAAGTGAAATCCCGTCCATCCATCGAGTCACCGGTTATGTCCTTGTAACACCGGTTATGTCCCCGTAAGTAACACACGGCCTGCTCTTGCCGGTTACATAAGTCCATAATTGTCCATCCCTTCGAGGAACTCATCTAGAAATGCCAAATTTAGACCAACCAAGGGTTAAGATTACTAAACACCTGGTAAGCTAATTTAAAGGAAAAAGAATTTCAAGTTCTGAATTTTTTATGGTTTTTAGGAAATTTGCAATTTTTTAAAGAACCGGTCAAGAACCTACAGTTATATGGGCAGTTATTTTTTTTCAATTTCTTTGAGGACTGTGGGTTATATATATATATATATATATATATCAGAAATCACTTCTTTTATTTTTTTTGGGAACCGTGGATATGAATCCTAAGAGTCACGCTGATAACCGTGGGGTGGATTTGTTCCTGTTTCCAATAGCAGGAAAAGAATTCTCAAAGTCTTTTTAGCCGTGGGGTTTTGAGAAGAGAACCGGCAGTTATATAGGCAGTTTTTTAGAAAATTTCAAGCCCAGAATAGAGAACCATGGTTATGTACCAGGAACCAGCTCCTTGATTGTCTTGAGAACCACCTAAGAACCGTCATGGTAGTAGGCTGGCCAACAGCGATTCAAACCTGACTCCCAAAATGTTTTTACCCCACTGGGGTGAAAAAAGGACCCGAAGTAATATAGCAGTATTTAAAAAAATAAAATTAATATCGAAATTTTGCTGAAATTCAACAAATTGTTTTTGGGAAAATTAGGTAGATTTACTCTAGAATTGTTTTTCCCAATTTTTCGTGGGGGAAAAAAAAAATCTCCTGAAAAAAAAAAACTGTCATATATTAGGTCATTATTTAATTCATTAAGTTTTTATGAGAACCGGGGTTATATCTCAGAACCCAGCCAGCTCCATGACGTGGCTGGAGAACCCGGTTCAGGAATATTGAGAACCGGATTGATAACCGGAGGGTGGGTGTCTCATCCAGACCGTTTCAAATAGCCGCCCAGTAGTGGTTAAAACAGGAATCCCGAAAATTCTGACCCCTGGGGAGGGAAGAAGGGTGAGGGGGGCAGGGGGGGACCAAAGGGGGAAAGGGGAGAGAGAGAGAAAGAGAGAGAGAGAGAGAGAGAGAGAGAGAAAGAGCATCTGGGGAGCGTTTGTGGCTTTGTGACGCTTGCTTTACTTTGTTTGGCCCTTCTTTCTTCTTCACCTTTGGCTCAACACCTTTTTGGCTCCAAAGGGATATATGTTCCTTTGTTTTCTAGTGTCATGTCCATGTGTTGTTGTTGCCCTTTGCAAACACCAGCGGCTGCCCTGCCTCCCTGCCTGCCTGCCTGCCTGCCTGCCTGCGACGCTAGTTTTCTAGCCTCATCCGCTCATCTTCTCCATTCTCGCGGCCTCCTCACTAGTCTCGAGAGTCTCTAGCCTGGGACTAGTCGTCGTCGTCCCAGAAGCAGCCGTTTTCCAGATCTCCATACCACCTGTGCTGCTGCGTGGTGAAGAAACAAGTCCCAGATCAGCTTCCAGACTGTGTCGAGAGAGAGAGAGAGAGAGAGCTGGTCGAGACAGAGGTAGAGAGGTCCGAGTGGGGTGTCGAGAGAGAGCGGGGCTAGAGAGAGAGAGAGAGAGAGGTGTCGAGAGAGATTTGGGAAGGCTGGGGGTAGAGGGGGGTGGAGGGTGTAGCTGGTATGTGGATCTATAAAACATCGGGTGCAAATATGCGTAAACTGTGTAGGGGGAAGTGTTCGCGGCATTCAAGCGTGCGGATGATAATCTTGATCATTTAGTGTGGAGGTTATGATCATCTAGCGGGAAGAATATTTTATGGTTGTTGTTGTTGTATCGACTATCGACGTCGTGGGTTGCAAGTTGCAGCAGCTGCAGCAGCAAGAAGAAGAGGAAGAAGAAGAAGAAGAAGTTTCAAGGTGGCCAGACTTGTGGAAGATGATGTTGTTGTTGGACTAGTTTTTTATTCATGAGTGACAGTTGGAGCGAGGATCGGCCTAGCCCCGTGCGTGTACATGAGTGGGCCCCCGCTGCCGGCGGAGCTGCTGCTGCTGCTGGGTTCAACAAGATCATGCAAAGCGCGGCAGGGGCACAGTACCATCATGGTGTTTCGGATCCGGGCGCGCCGGCTCAGTTCGTGCTGGGGCGACCGCTTCCGCATAACATCTTCGGTCTCAGCTCGGCGCATCATGATCATCATCATGTGAGTATGTCGTTGCAGTCTCCCGGCGCGGTTAGCCATGGTGGCGCAGGAGCTGCTGCAACTCATGTGCAGCAGCAGGTCGCGCCTCATCACCAACACCAGCAGCAGAACCAGCACCACCATGCACAGCTTCAGCACCATTCGCAACAGCACCAGCATCACCAGCTTTCAGCGCACCCGGGAAGTCTGCACTCGCACAATCTCGGACCGGCTCAACAATCTCCTTCGCCCCCTGCACCCACTGTGAACTTTCCTCCTCATCCAGGCCAACACTCGCAGCAGCACCAGCAACAACACCAGACTCATCACCAAACTGCACAAGTTCACCAGCAGGCTCCTCAACACCACCAACAACAACAGCAGAATGCGCAGCAACAAATGGTACAACAGTTAGGGCTGGGAAGCGGTCCTGATTCTCCCGATGCTCCATCGCCGACAAGCTACAACAACAAACAGATCCCTCAGCCTCTTGCTGCTCGCGACGTTGTGGATGACGAGGATATAGAGGACGATGGAAGGGGTACGAGTGGGAATCGCTGGCCGCGACAGGAGACTCTTGCTCTCATCAAGATTCGCTCGGAGATGGACGCCAACTTCCGCGATTCTGGTCTCAAGGGACCTCTTTGGGAAGATGTGTCGCGGTAAGTGATGATTATGCCTGATTGCACCACCTTCTCCTTCGTACTTGTTCAAGACCGCAGTTTCGTTTGTGTTCTTGCAGAAGGCTTGCAGGCAGATTTCCATCGATGTGCATATCTAGAATCTTACGCCTGCTGCAGTTGATAAGCAGAGCTGGTAATTGAGTTCTGCAGGAAGCTTGCAGATCTTGGGTACCAGAGAAGCGCAAAGAAATGTAAGGAGAAGTTCGAGAACATACATAAGTATTACAAGAAAACCAAGGATGGTAAAGCTGGAAGGCAAGATGGGAAGAGTTATCGCTTCTTCAGTGAGCTTGAAGCTCTGTATGCTGGTCAGCAACGGCAGCAGCAGCAGCAGCATATCAGCAGCGCGACAGCGCCCCAGGCACCTCCACATGACAGTGTAACATCTTCAGATCATGCTACAGCAGGGAATGCTGCAACTACAACGACGTTGCAGCAGTTTGCGAGAACCGGCAATACGGTGATGAATGCAGGAGGAGGAGGCTTAGTCGATGGTCTTGAGAGGCAGGGAAGGATTGTTGCGCAAAGGGCTGCTGCTGCTGCTGCATTGGAGAGGACAGCGGAACTTAGTGCAAGTGGTGTGACACTTACAGATTCTTCTGAGGACGACTACGACGTACCTGCTGCTGCAGGAGGCCTGCAGCAGCAAGGAGAGAATCATCACGATTTGAGCAAAAAGAAGAGGAAGCGGTTAGATCATCATGGAAAATTGTTGAGTTCCAGTTCTTCGAAGAAGCTTATGTCCTTGGAGTCGCTAGTGAAGAAGCTGGTGGACAAGCAAGAAGCTATGCAGCGGAAGTTCCTGGAAGCTATGGAGAGGCGTGAACAAGATAGGATGGTGAGAGAGGAAGCTTTCAAAAGACAAGAAATGGCAAGAGTGACACGCGACCATGAACTTCGCGCCCAGGAGCAAGCCCTCACCGCCTCCAGGGATGCTGCTTTGGTTGCCTTCCTACAGAAAGTGACTGGACAAACCTTGCAACTCCCGCAGATGCCTCCTCCTCAGGAGATCACTGCAGTACCTAAGCCGGTGCAGGCAACGATGACGACGCCGCCGCCGCCTGCTGCTACTGTTGCCAGCAGTACTGGACTCGATCAAACTCTGAATCACCACCACCACCAGTCGAGTACCCTAGTGCATGAGGCCGATATTCATGAAGATCAGCAGCAGGCAGATCAAAAGGATGGGTCTGGCAGCAGCTTGGATCCCAAGAGATGGCCCAAGCCTGAAGTGAACGATCTGATCCGCTTGCGAAGTAGTATGGAGACGAGGTTTCAGGAAGCTGGTCCCAAGGGTCCGCTGTGGGAAGAGATCAGTGGGGATATGTCTCGCCTGGGATACAACCGCAATGCTAAGAGATGTAAAGAGAAATGGGAGAACATCAACAAGTACTTCAGGAAGACGAAGGAGAGCAACAAGAAACGCCCTGAGAACGCCAAAACATGCCCATACTTCCATCAATTAGATACCTTGTATCGTCAGGGCGTTCTTAGTACCCCGTCCACCACCAAGGGCAACAAACTTGCAGCAGCAGCAGCAGCAGCAGCAGCTGACCAGACTACAATTAGTGAGCATGACTCCGATGCAGGTCATGAGCTGCTGGACCATCATCCCATTACGGCAAGTCTCGCTGCGGAGCATGACATCAACGCGCAGCAATCGGATGCAGATGATCAGGCCCAAATTTTGAGCATGTTGCCAGCAGCTGCTGCTCCTGCATCCGATCAAGGTGGCATCGATACTGCAATTACTGGCCGCAAGGATGGCAGTGTCAGTGCTGCCGCCGATCAAGCTGTCCAATTCTTCTCCAGCCCCGACAATGGCAGTAGCGCTGACCAACCTCACACTTCCAAGAAGGTACATTAAAAAGCGCTTTATTGCCAAGGATTTCTGCAACTAAGGGTCTCTTTCCATTAGGCTGCTGTGATCACAGTTATACACAGTGTGCTAGTGCCAAGCCATTGTCATAAGGCCTTGTTTTTCTTGCTGCAGTAATAGTTCCTTTCCATTGGAGGGTTGCAAGTGCTTTGAAAATATATGTAATTAATCATGTTAGGAACTGTGCGAAAACATACATATTCTCACCAAAAAACAAAGACAGATGTCGATGTATACTGAGGCACAATTTGACTCCTGTCTCTCAATTGATCAATTCTTGACCTGTAGAAGAGCTGTGAGATGACTGTGAGCACAACTAGTAGAGCAACCATAATCGAAAGCTACTGTGATCACAGCAGCCTAATGGAGAGATGTCCTAAGCAGACATGATTTCCTGCAATTGATGGTCTTTTAGCTAGCTCGCACAGCTGGGATGATTCTCTACATATATGTCTCTTGATTGCTCATCCGTGACTCGTATATTGCTTACCTATTGGTGGGTATTTCATGGTCGTCTTCTCAGAGCGGAATGCAGATTACACCGAGATGACTTCTGGTGGTAGTGGTGGTGGTTGAAAATTTGGTTTCGGATCGCGTGTGCACTCAGATCCTGTCCAGATGAAGTTTGATCGCTGCGTGCTGCTGCGGCCTGAGTACACTGGTGTCCAACTCAACCGAATTTTAAAACTGGGTCTCGATGATCCAGACGGTAATTCATAGTACTAGATCATCATGCGGATCCTGCAAGAAGCACCTTGGCCGGATCAGATTCTGCTGGATTTTCTAGCAGTTAATTCATCAGTGATCCAGTGAGAGGTTTCGACGCCCATTCAAAGAGATCGAGCCTTGCTTGCTTGGGGAAGCTAGAGAGCTGACCCATCAAAAGTGTGTGTGAGTGTGTGTATGTCTCATGTGCGTGTGAGTTTGTGAGGCGGGAGGTTGTAGTGCTTGGACTAATTTATGCGAGTTTACCTGAGGGACCTACGAGAGCTGGTACTAGATCAATAAGTCCTCTGCAGTAATGCACTTGCATAGCAGTTGAGACTGACATGACGCGTCATGACGTATAACCCTGCTTTCACCTGTTGGCCTTAGAACTGTAGAGATTTATGAGAGCGATCTTTTGTGAATGTTTAGGAAAAATGTTCAGGAATTTCAGGAAGGACGTTAATCCTGCGTGCACCATGTAACTAACACTGCAAGTCGCGTATAGGTAGTGCAGGAGCTGTTACTACTGATCACGTCGTACTATACAGTTACGTCCGCATGAGGTGAAGAATGTCAGTAGTACACTCGTGTCTCAGTTTTACAGAATTGTCACTCATCATGTGCTCGATGCAGAATTGTTTACTAGGGTAATTTGAGAATTAGATCATGCGAGCTGCATCATATTCTGTCAAAAATAATAAGCCTGGAATTGATTTCTGGCAATGTAATTCGATATATTGTACTTGAGCGGGAATTCTCGAGCGCCGCGCGTGTCTTTATGTATAGAGCCTCATGCAGTTGGTCATACAAAGACTTCAATGTCTAACATCACAAGGGACCCTTTGTACGTTCCCCTGATTAAAGAAAGAGCTGAAAAATTTGCAGGAATCCCCTCGGTACCATAGAACTTCTTCTCCTGGCACAGGAAGGACTCAATTGACACGAGCTCATGTTGAAGAATACCTTTAGCAGCACTACACTCAAGATCAGGCACTCAAGATAAGATTGCATCTCACAGATTGGCCACGATTGAATCATAATCCGAGTATTCAAAATGCGGAGGGAGACGTTTGAAAGAAGTTATGTAAGCATTCGTCGATTCATGAAGACAAGATTGGTAGAGCTGATCAGTTCTAGGCATATATATATGAACTGATCTAGATCTGGCTCCATGATCCTTTCCAGTAAAATCTGGATCTAGAACATGAATGAGAATGAATTCCTCAAAATGTGTGACCAAATGAAAACTGTAGATGTCATAGTTTTTTCGTAGTCTCTCGATCTCTTTCTCTCTCCCTCCTGGGGACGCCCTTACTAGGTACTGAGACGCAGCATTGAACACTGCAATAGACTGTACAAAGTAACCATGTTTTGCTCTAGGTCTTTGGAAGCTTGGTCATGATAAAACTCCAGAGCTTAGAACAACCATGGTCATAAGGTGTTTTCTTTTTCCAATTTTGTGAGGTAGGTGGACTGGCTAAACCCTGTGAACCCTCATCACCACATTATTTTACTAAGAGGGGCCCAAGTTAGTTACATTTCTACAAAAGCTACAAAAAATTCAACACCTCATGTACCTATGGTCTAAAAGTTTTGAAACCACCTCCATCAAGCCCTACTAGTCAAGGGCTTTCCAAGAGTATCAAGAGCATGCCTCAATTTCTTTGAAATTGTTAGTTTTCATTTTATTGAACTTTTCATTGACAAAATACTTCAATATTCAGTAACTCTTACACCATTATGAAACCACCTTGTTGTGAACCCTTTACTCATCAAGGGTTTTGCAATGGTATCAAAAGCATGGGAAGTTGGATTATGGTTTGTGAGATCTTAACATTACAAAGCAATTTAACAAACTAACTGACTTAATTGAGGGAAATAGCTAGCCCTTGTTGATAGATCTAGGATCAAACTCACAATGTTTTTTTTTTTCAATTGTGTGATGATCATCCTTAAGACAACTTAGCTGAATTCAACTAAAAGCAAAATATGAAAATAAAAGTAAGTTAAGCATTGTGGACTTCTATATTAGTCTTGAGCAACATTCTCAAACTTTTTCCTTATTCATTCATTGTTCACATAAATATTCAAATTTTTGTTTATCCAATTAAATTTTCAAATAGTACAGCACTTGGAGGGAGATTGTATTTATAAAAACATTTAAATATTTTTAAATTTGTTTCCTTTATTGTTTTGAAATTTGACAACTCTGACATATTTAAGGCATAATGTTCTTCATGATACCACCCAAAGATATTTTTGGTTTTTTACATTTTTAAATGATTGAAAAAACTGCAACACTAAAGAGAGAAGTTGCCTGTTGTGGTATCCAAATTTGTTTTTGCATAAACCATAGACCCAACACAACAGGAAAGAATCTTCAAGAATTAAAAAAATGGAGTGATTCCAAACTTAAAATTTGATGAATGATCCAGCAATTATTAGAGAAACATGACTAGGGTTGTTAGTGTTTGAATCACTTAATTACAGACTTGGTAATTGCAGGGGTGGCTAATTCAGCCCCACCAATGGCTGTGTTGGGAGGCAGAATTGGCCCCCATCAGCTGATTCTGCCACCACAAGACGGAAACAAGTAAATTGCAGGCTAAGCCACCTTGAAATTTGGACGTATTCCTTGAAAGGCCAAGTTCCAACCATAAACTATGTTGGGGATGGCCACTAAGTTACCCAAGAACTATTGGTGTCGATCTAGTAAATGTGAAGTAACTTAGATGATTCCACAAGAAGATTATCTTAAATCGAGTTCTACTTGAAGAGTACCTTGGAACTATTACCTTATATAAACTTGCCATAAGCAAGACCTTAAGGTTAGGTAGCAAACCCACAACAAAACATTACAATGCACAACATGGATGTCCCATGCACAGCAAAAGGTCTGCAATAAAACCCCCCTTCCTCTCATAAAACAAGGTGTGTTATATACAATGGCCCTGCCATTCATTTAATATTAACAATGGTCCATATTGTATTGTAAATTGGTCATAGCTTGGGGAAAAATACAAATAAAATCTATTTTAATGTACATCATCATGTTGTTGTAAAAAAAGAATTTCATGATTATTTTTTTCATTTTTTAACATCACAGTAGTTAAGAGGAACCCGAAAGGTTCTCACAATATTAAATGATGACAGATTCTAAAACCTATATAAACATTTTCAATTTTTTTGTCAAACCAAAACCAGTAGGAAAATGTCACAACATGATTTTCAATTTTTTGAAAAATCTAATGACTTATTTAGAAAAAGGTTATTGAATATTCTTTTCTCCATTTATTTTTCACATTTGTGCAAAATTTCAAACCAAAAAAAAAGTACTTGTCATGCATGACATGTGTATTTCAATGTTTTCAATCACATTCACATTTTGAAAAGAATTACGTGAATTTTTGCATATGATGAGTGTCTTAACCATTTTTGGAGAAGGTAATTTCATATGTAGTTTTGTGAGTTATGGATTGGTGACAAAGTCACTTGAGGCTAGGGCACATTTCAGAAGGTGATGGAGAAAACAAAATGTCAAGAAATGAATGTGAATCCTTTTATAACCAAATTAGGATGAATCACTTCATCTAGCTTCTAGGGGCCAAAATCCCGTGAAGTGACTATACTCCATAATTATTCTCAATGCAATATCCCTGCATTACAAGGCAGGGCCAACTAAACTTAGAGATACATTGGAAGGAGGAGCCAACAAATGCATTGTTGTCATAGATATACAAGTGGTCATATCATCCACCAACTTGATGTGTTGCACTTACCATCGTTAGGAACCCAGGCATGTTAGCCTAGTTCATTATTGGACAAACCAGTTTGCAAACAACCAACAACACTTCAGTTCTTCCACAAATCATTAGCAACATCATTATATGGGTGCGGGTGCTAAAATAACTCGCACACTATTTGAATTGTGGTAGACATAATTTGCTAGAGGTTCACACACTAGGTATGGATGGATCTGCTTTTATAAAATATTATACACTCATTACTGTGAAGATTCCAGAACATTACTGCCCAACTCAATACTCAATATCCTAATCCTTTTGTAACCAGATTTTTGCAATGGCAGGAATATTGCATGGTCAAAATTACCTGAGCACGAGAGCATCTCCAAGTGCAGTAGTAAAAATAGCCTGTACACATTAATTTGGACAAAGTATAGCCTACTTTAAGGAATCTGAGTTTGGATTTGTAAATGTGCATAGAGTACATAACATGATGTCCCAAAGTGTCAATACAAAAATGATGACTTTTAATTCCATAATGATTCACACAAGTGGTGGCATGTAAATAGTTTCTAGCTTTATATGATTTTAATTTTTCATGTTTATGTGTTGGGATTGATGCGAGTTCTTAGGATTTTAAAGAAAAGAGGCAAGGTGGCTCTCAAGAGTGTAAGATCAGTGAAAAAAATCATGACCCTTGAGTTTTCAAATTGAAAATAAAATGACAACAACCTTAAAACTTGCTCAAAAGTGAACTCAATCTTTAGACTGATTAATAGCAGAGCAAGCCTAATTGCTCATAAATATTGAAGCAACAAAGGAAATAATTAGACAACCTAGAGGAATGAAAAGGGGAATAATGAGATGATGCGGAGTCTGTGCAGTCACATTTGGGCCCCTCCTCAAAATCATAACTTGAAACTTAGGTGATGAAGAAAATAACAAAAATTCTTTTAACAGAAAAGATGTGACTAAAACAAAAGTGTTTTCTGGCAATCTCTTACCAGTGAAATCATAGCTGGTGGGGACTCTCTAAATCAAATGTTGTAAACCTTAGTAGAGGCACAAAGGGGAGATGTGAGAAGGAAATTCAGATGCTCTCAGACTTGGGATTTGGAGAGCTTGGACACTTGGAGGCTGGATCTGGAAGAAGGGAAAAAGTGTAAAGAGCAAATAAATACACAAGGAGTCACGTCTCATAAATTTCAATTCAAGGTTTGACTCAGATCAGTGAAGTGGTAGTACAAACTTCATTTAATGAGATAGAATCAGATGGCAGCCTGCTTGCAGTCTCGGTCAGACCTGCTACTTGCCATGGTCCTTTGTCCTTTCTGCTTTTGAAAGCACACACAAGGTGCTCAGACTGACATGCCCAAAAATTTGTTGCAAAGATGATCACCAAGAAAACCAAAATGAGATTTTAAATAAAAACTAAGCAGTACATACTACAAACTGCAGTGACCTGGTGTTAACTAAAATTCCACAAGGATAAGCTTTGGCTTGATAAGCATTCCCAATACAATCTGTAACCTTGCACAATAAGCATTGAATTTGCACTGATGTACAAATTGCAACCAAATTTCAAGCCGTTACAAATTACAAGACTCTTGTTTTCATCCTCTTACACTACCCGCTATCTGAAGTCTCCACATTTACTAAACAAAAGTGGCAAGTCTGCTGCAAAAATATAAAACTTCACTGAATAAAACATCTTTTCCCATGTTTTCATCAAAAGAAGTTCCACAAAATTTGTCACCAGAATAGTGCTTTTTTTTTCCCCCAATTTTGTGATGTTGCTCAAGTTGTGCGAATCCATAAGAATATTCAGCCAAATTTGGTGATATTCAAAATATGAAAGTGGAAAAATCTTAAGCACCTTTTCATGTTGTGAGCAATGATGGCAAATTTTGGGCAATTTATTTTTAAAGAAATTTGGTGATTCTTTTCAGAAAATAAAAGATTTTGCAACAGATTTTGCACCAATACTGAAGATTCTTCATTTGCATGAAAATTTAATGACCCAAACCCACAGTTCTTCTAAAAACCTAAGAACTGGGCAACACTGATACTAACCATTTATATGGATCTACTTACTTAGTGGCCACCTATTATCCATCTTGGACCTATCCTTGGCATGATAGGTTACCGAGGTGAAACCTGAAATCAACAACAGTCAGGAATAGGGCTTCATCCACAACTGAGTCATAATAACAGGCTTCCAATGGATGGTGCATTGGTGGCTATTTTAACCTCAAATTAAAGAGGGATTATGTGCACACTCCGTCGAGATGCTTTATGCATCGTCAAGTATATGCCTATGAGACTTTTGGATTAAGAACAGAAAGAACAATCAAAAACTCACTTTCATGTTTACTATTGGCACTAGACGTTGTCTTATACTGAACTGCAATTACCAACAAAAGCTTCTGAATCTAATGGAATGTTGATACCAACACAACCCAAAGAAATATTATATGGATTCTTTCACAAACATGCCATGGAAGCCATCAAATATCAACAAATATTCTAAGAAAGGTTCGTGACCACCAAAATTATGATAATGTATATAAACTCATTTTCGTAATGAAAATTTCACCAAGAGTAGTCTGGGTACATAATCCAAAATCCATATAAAACACATGATTAAAATCTCATATTTAAAATACCTTAGCATCAATATGCATATGCATAGTATGTACCATCATATGGTATCAAGCACCTTCACATGAAAATTCAAAAGTTATAAATACTCAAATAGTGGAAGATACCACATTTGTAACAAAAAAACTACATATATTACAAATCTTCATTACATTAGGGTACACATGCATAGTAGATATCCAACCAATACTAGTCCAAAATACATACATAGTTACATATCCATTGAATGCTAGACTACTAGTCCAAAATACATACATAGTTACATATCCATTGAATGCTAGACTACTAGTCCAACAACACCCAAATACACACATGCCAATTACATACCCTAATACGAAATACGGATACAATACACATGACGTACGTACTTGGGTTATGGACGTACCCTAAACCCTTGACCCTATACCCTAAAACTTTGACCTGTTTTGACGCACTCTGCTGTCGTCGTGCGTTTCTCGTTTTGCGTTGCGGGAAGGGAGAGAAGAGCGCTTAGCGATGGCGCTTAGATCTCTGGCAGGTTGTGCGGCAGTTGTGTTCAGGCTGCGGTGTGCGACGCCTTCGCTAGCCTTCTCCTCGCAGTCTCCATTCTCAACAGCTGGTTTGTATATTTTTGTATCTTCTTCTTCTTCTTCGTCATCATCATCATTTTGTTGTTGTTGTTCTTTCGTTGTCGTTTTGTTTTGCAGTTTAGTGCTTTTTTTTTTCGTTGATTTTTATTGCGTTTCGAGTTGTGGGTTTTGTTGGAATCTAGTTTTTCACAGTATTGTTTCTGCCCATCTCTATTGTTGTTGATTCATGCTGAATGGTGGCGTTGCAGTTGTACTGGACGATTTGAAGTACGCGAAGACTCACGAATGGGTGAGAGTGGAAGGTGATTGCGGCGTGGTTGGAATCACACACCATGCTCAGGTATAATGCATGCACAACAAGTTTTTTTGAAAGAAAAACAAACAAAGCACAGCAGCGATCATCACTACCTAATCGGCGTCTTCGAATGGGAAGATGGAATGCTTGTTGAAAAGGTTTCGATTCATGGCCATAGTCTACTCCCTGATAGGATGGATGCGCGTTGCCGTGATTTGAGTGCAGGAAGAATTAGGAGATGTGGTCTTCGTGGATCTTCCCGAGGTAGGAAGGCAGGTGGCGAAGGGCGAGTCATTTGGAGTGGTGGAGAGTGTCAAAGCTGCGAGTGATATCTATTCTCCCATATCCGGGGAGGTTGTGGCTGTCAACAGTGAACTGGCTGACTCCCCAGCACTGGTGAGTCCCCCAGCCAGCATCCTTCCTTGGACATTCAGCCAATTGTATGGCAAAAATGCAGAAGAGCAAGTTTCTAGAGCAAGACAGACCAAAGGAGAAGAAGAATCACAGAACAAGAAGAAAAAAACAGATGGCCAATATTTACAGAAAAAACTAGATCTGAGGAACAACACTGACCTCACAGAAACAGATTCACAAAATGTATCATCTTTCCAAAGAGGAAGATGCATAAAAGATATTAGAATCTGAAGAAAATCCTTCTAATCTGAGCCTCCATCAAGGGCTCTTCTGAGAACTTTGTTCCATGATGTACTACTCTGCAACCATTGTGCAAGCTCAAGAATGTTTCTATTGCTGGTGCCACTTCTTACTGTTATATTTCTGAAGATGTACCTTACTTTAAAGCTTCTGCTTCTCACTCCATCATGCATTTTACACCAGCCTCTTTTTTTTGTTTTTTGGTAGGCTCTTTATCTGTGGATCATCAGTTGTCCACAATAACCTAACTTTGCTGGGGCAACGGAGTTTATGACAGGTGAACAAGGGTCCATTTGATGAGGGATGGATTATGAAGGTCAAGCTAAAGGATCATGAAGAAGTTTGCTCCTTGCTAGATGCTGAGAAATATGAGCAACTTCTGGAAGTGAGCACGCATTAAATCACTTCCCCTTTCCTGACATTTTAGGAGAATCTCAAGAGATCTCTGTCTGTCTTTCTCAAATTCAGCTGAAGTTAGTTTGGCAAGTGCATTTTAGGAAGTTCCCAGTAGAATTTTGAACAGATATGGCAAAATTCCTATGACCTTGGGAAACTGTTAAGCAGTGTTTCAGGGGTATAAAGCATTGTGTAGCACTGCTTGCACTACTGTGCCACTGGCAGTTTATCTGCAATAACATAACCTCCATGGGCTGTTTGCTCATCAGTCCAGTTGAATTGGGAGATTTGTGTGATATGAGGTCCTTCATGAGTGTATTACTGGTAAATTTACAACAGCAAGTATACAAGGTCTTCTGTTGAATAATTTTGCACTTCAAATTGCAGACATTAATGGAGGCTTTATGTGAGTTTTTCTGCACACATTGTTTGGTTTAAGGCTCTGAACATACCAACGACACTTTGTGAAATTATGTGGGTAACCTTTCCAGATACTCATACTCACACAAACTAAGTAGATTGTCCATGAATGCAGGAAAGCTAATGTGTTGACCATTCTTCCCATTTGCACATGGACCTGTAATCTGTCTCCTAGGTTCAGTATATCATCGATGCTTGATTGTTCTGCTTTAGGTTGAAAACAGTGGAATGTGGAGTATCTTCTGTATTGGAAATTATCTCACTGATGATGGTCAGAATTGTGCTGTGGAATATTTGTACAGCTTTCCAGTGGTAGATTGTCTGTAATCAAAGTTGACTTGAACCGCAGACATACACAGCAGTAGAAAGTATTAGCTGTTACAAACCAATGATGGGACTGTCACGAAGGCACATGTGATGAAATACTTACTCTGCTTGCATGCTTTATAGGTCTTCTACTGGTCGCAAATTAAGAAAGCTTTCTCTATTGTCTGCAATCTTTCCATTTCTGTGTTTTCGCTCAATTGATCACTTGCATATGTAGCAAGATGAAATGCAAAATGTTCAACAGTTGGTAAGACCAAGCTTGCTCAATTGTGTAAGTTTCATGTGTGAAGACTAGGATTCTTGAAGTTGCTGCTGTTTCTACTACTAATTTCACACCAAAGATACATGTGCATGAAAGTTTGAACCTAACTATTCAAACTATGCATTCTTCCCCTCTTGTTCCTTGTAGAAAATGTTTCCTCCATGATGGAGATAAATTGGAGATTGTGGTTGACAGCAGCACTGAGCAAATGGTCCGCAGGAGTCGTCACGAGGTATAGTATAATTTACTGCTCTTTATTTAGAGAATACATTGAAAATATAAAATCATAACAAAACTGACCAGGGATTCTGATAGATTCATCTGATCAGCAGAAAGAATTTTAGCATAATATGAAAAGTTGAAGAAACGCCTCTTTAGATCTGTATATAAGCTAAATGCATATAAACCAAAGAGATCTGACTCTTCTTCAGAACGTCCTTCACAAGAAACCTCAATGAAGGTGAAGAAGCACATAACTGAATCTGTCAGATTCTATGGCTGATCTGAGCGGAGTTCCCATAAAATGTAGATAGATAGAGAGAACTTTGATTTGAAAATCTCAATCCTTTCAAGATTATATCAATGCAGTCACGCTAATAATTCATAGCAAGTGTAATCAAGGTTTGGTTTTCATGTTTTTATGTGAAAAATGGAACGTCTTTCTGCTAAGAATGTGTTAGGTCTAAGCCATAGCAAGTGTAATCAGCGTTTGATTTTTCATGTTATTATCAGCGTTTGGTTCTACATGGTTTTATTGAAGAGTGTACGAGTCTTGGATAGATTCAATACTATTATGCCTCGTACCAAGCAATCCATTGAGCATCATGAAGCGGATTGATCAGCAGGGAAGAAATGGTCCAGGTGTTCCTGTCCATCCTTCCACACACTGCAGCAGAGGAGACACCAACTTTCCGTCGCAGATAGCGTCGTACACTTTCTCTATGTCTTGGCCAGGAGACACAGTCTTCAATCCTGACAACAGTTCAGTGCCCAACTCCGATCTCACGAACTTGTACAACGGGTAGGTTCTGCATTCTTGGATCCGGTTGGGTACCGACGAGTAGCCTTTGGTGTCGTAAGCTTCACGA
>Ga0116227_10005448_pt1 | contig 26789 bp, 17 predicted proteins | sample S1TSphgellanicum_FD_89693 | JGI IMG/M metagenome (GOLD analysis project Ga0116227, IMG submission 89693) | Host-associated microbial communities from peat moss isolated from Minnesota, USA - S1T2_Fb - Sphagnum magellanicum MG | ecosystem: Host-associated > Plants > Peat moss > Unclassified...
ATGCATGCTGCATCAAATTGGGTGTCTACAATTTTATCAAGAATCGAGTCCCGAGTTGTATGTATGTATTATATGCATGCTGCATCAAATTGGGTGTCTACAATTTTATCGAATTCTTTCAATCTCCAACATGCTGCTCTTCTTACATCAGACTGAAAACAATAGAGCCTAGTACCCAAGAGAGCAGTTCTATGGGAAAGCAACTTCATCAACTCACTGTAAACAACAACACTCACTCTACAAGCAAGCAACTCTGGCTCAAGCAAACTCAACTCCTCAAGTTTGCTTAAGGAGCTTGATAGGACTCATTGTTGCGCACTACTAGATTGGTGCCCAACACTAAAAACCTCCTGAGATTTTTGTTGTGTTAGTTTAGGTCGAATTTCAGACATAAACCTGTGAGCTCCTCTTACGACCTTTGTAAGATCCTGATCCCTAAACCCTAAACCCTAAACAAAACCTTAGGAATTTTGTATATAAGTGTCCTATTTTCAAACAAATTTTTAAAATTTTGTCGATTTCTTTACATAGGTGAAGAGTCTACTTTTAGACCTTTCGCCATATTTCAACCCCTCCACTTGATTGATATCAACCTTGTGACAAGCCTCAATTCTTAAAAAGTTCTCAAAATAAACTCATCTCCGATACTAACCAAGTCACCACACACACAAAAACTTGCACACAATTAGGGTTCCATCAACACTGCAAAATCCTACAAAAACTCATTTTTTGCTTACATTGTATAAATATGAAGAGAGAGAGAGAGAATGAGCTATGGACCCTAACAAAAAGAAAGAACAAACACTATTGGATCCCCATATTTAAAATCAAAGAAAGGATGAATAAGGTATGTAAAAACTCCAAAACATAAACGAGAATTTGGATGGCATGCAAAAGGCTATTTAAGATAATAAATTTTCATGAATTTTCAATATCACTCTTTTTTCCTAGCAAATGATTTTGTATACTCAACCAAGTATATATAGAGAATTTATGTGTTTCTTGAGGACAATTTCCTTCTCTCTCTATATATATATAAAATTGAAAGGTGCATTACATAAACATGTGTGACTTTTGGTTGAACTTTTTTCCCTTCATCAATTTTGGGTCTTAGCTAGATATGTTTAAAGTTTTTTCACCGCCTCTTTTCAACCATTAATGGATCATCATTTACCTATAGTGATTACTATAACTCTTGCACTCAAAATAAGCTTGATACTTCTTTCTAAACATTGGATTATTGACATGCATACAACTCTCCAAGTCATTACTTACATTTGCTTTGCTTGAAATTGGGTGTGTGTGTGTGGTGTGCACATTGTCAAGTGTCTAAGATAATATATTTATTTTAGAAATTGTCATGAGCTTATTTACAATATTCATTACAATGCTTATTTACAAGCATTTTCATGGAAAATCTTGTCAATTCACACACATCTCAATTGAAGGACTCCCCCCTCTCCTAAGTAAAATTTCAAAAAGAATTATTCATAGGGAATAACTTGTCACAAGGAAGATAGTTACATCAATGGAGGCATCGTGAAGCTAATTTGATTGGAATGAGATACATTCTTAAAACATTGAACAATTGTCATATGTTGATAAATCCAACGAGATGATCACAATTTTTCAGTTAGTTGATTAGGGAAAAATATAACCTTTTTTATATTAAAAAATGAACAATTGGCACAAGGCCATTGCATTAACAACCAAATCAAGCCAAAAACCAAAATGGAAAACCCACCATTAGCAAAAGCCCAATTTTAATCCAATAAGTTAGTTAGCTTTAGGAGTTGATAACTCCATTTGACAATCAAACCATCCCTTGAACACAAGTTGATAATTCCTTGATAATGAATGGGGATTTGTCAATATTTTGTAGTGTTCATTTTCATTGAAGTTTCTCATAACACTCAAAGAAATTTGAGGATATGTAACCATCCTATTTGCAACTACATGCAATTATGTGTCGTTTGTAACTACTTTTGCAATTGCTTACCAACTTCATCAAATTTGGGGAAGGTTTGTGACTATATTGTGACTAATGTGGGACTATTGTCTTTTTCATCCTCCTATGTGAATGCTTATAGGATTATATTCATCCATGAATAAAACCCCATGGCCCATTAATTGCATGTGTAACCAAAATTAAGTCACAAATAACTTAAAATTGTAATGTTAAAAATGTACAATGTGTGTTACAAGCATGATAAACATATATATTGGGGGTTGTAAAATTAAAAAATCTACTTAGACTATAATAAATATTTATTGGATATTATCAACATATTTGTAAGGTTTGATGCAATTTTTTTGTGAAAAGTACATTAAGGGTATATTAAAGGTGTAAAAGAAATGATTTAAGTTTACATTTACTATTTTTTTTCTTATCAATATTTAAGATGCAATTAATTAATATTTAATAATTAATTAATTAATAACTAGTTGAAATTTAATATTCATACCATTAATTAATTAATTCATCACTAAACTTAAATATGAGTTAATAAACTAGACTTAATTATTAATCAATTAATATATAGTCATTAATTACAATATGATTAATTAAATATTTAATCATTAATTAAATATTTTATAATTAATATGTATTAATTAATTAATACTGTTATTGATCGATTTTTACTATTGATTATTTAGTTAATTAATAGTAAATTTTAATTAATATTTGATACCATTATTACCTATTATTATTATTAGGTAGATAAGTAATAAATAGGTAAGTAAGTTGTAGTTAGATAGGAAGTTAGTGAATTACTTATTTATGCACTTGACACAATTGAAAGGGAAACCAAATTGTATGGGATAAAAAATCTAGTCATGAACTAGTTGCAAATTATTTGCAACTAAATTTATTATCCAATAATGTTTTGGCTTCCTTTTCAAGTGTGTCAACTATATAACTAGATGCATTATAAACATTAAAATACACAAGATTTGTCAAATGGGATGAACCAATTAAAAAAATTCAACCCTAATTTGGTTAAGTCCAAAGTAAAATAAAACAAATAAAAAAAAGTCTTAAGACTTACTTACCTACCTACTTCAACCTATTTATCTACCTACTTTCCTACTTAGGCCTACTTACCTACATACCTAGGCCCACCTACCTACCTATCCTAGGCTTCCTTACCCACCCACCTATTTTTATTTTAAATGTTTCAAAAATCATAAATGTTGGCACTTGGCACAAAGTTATTTGTTCATGTTTATGAATCAAAGACCTTAAAAAACAAATGGATGAGATTAAAATTTTGGTAATAAATATGATTTATTTAATATTCTTTGAATATGCCATGTGACTACATGACATTAATATTGGAAATTGGTCACTAATTGCATGATAGTTGCATGTGCTATATAGTCAACTCAAATACATACTTCATCTATTGTCTATGTGATGACATTATCATGACATTAGCATTTGCAACTAATGTCACATGCAACTTATCCAATGCAACTATAGGTCATTTTAGTTACAAACTGAAATAGAAAATATGCAAATTTCTTCTAGTGTAATTTATTAATTGTTCTAATATACAACAACCTAATTTGTGATTGTATGGAAGCAAGCTCCAAGAGATGACATCATTTTGTCCCATCTAATAGTTCCAAACCATCACACCTTTGACTAAGGTCCAAATGAAAGCAAACTTACAAAATTACAATTTTTTTAATGGTTTCTTTTTCTAAAAGAGGCATTGTTGAATATTGAAGGTTTTCATGTGTGGGGATGAGTTGGGAGTATGTGCCAAGGATAACATAATGATTCCACCCACACCCAAGCTACTTGCACTTTTAGACATTCAAAAATTTTGTCTCAAGGGTAGATTCACCCATTGCTCTACTATATTGCATGCAAGTAAGATCAACTTCCTTTTTCACGTTAATTTTCCAAGATTTAAGAATCATGATTGCTTTATGTAGGATGGACCATAAAAATTTAAATTTTGTTTTCAAATGTTGCCTATGCCACATGCTTTTAAAAATTAATCTTAGAATATATGAATGAACATTTGCCACTTATTGGAAATGGAGTTTAACAGCCCACTGTTATTGCTTAGAAATTTTCACCTTTTCTAACTGTATAGTGCATGAAAGGGGTGTTGTCCCTTCAATATCCTACATCTAGGTCAAAACCTAAAGATATAAAAAGGGTGTAGTAAAAATGGAATATGCATTTTAAAAGACCTTTCATTATTGAAACTATTTAAACCCTTTTGCAAAAATCATTTTGAACAATATTGTTCATAGTATTTATCTCAAAATAGAAAGGTCAAGGTATTAATAGAGAAAAATGAAACTAATTTAAAAATAACCACAACTTGTAAAATAGAATTGCACATTGGATGAAATTATTTAGTCATGCAAAAAAACTACAATTGGGTCACTCATTTCAACCTTAAGGAGAATCCCATTCCAATCACCCTTCATTGTGTCCACATATAAAAAACACAACTCAACGTACTTAGTACATTGGCTAGGAGTTTCATCTCATAAACATTTCTTTTCTTCTTCAAAGGGTACTTGTGATTAATCTACTTTCATTTTCCAAAGTTAAATGTTCCAAGGTTCCATATAGATTTTTGATCCTTTTCAAACTAACATGATGAATTGTTTCAACCCTTGAATTGACAAATCAATTTTTACAATTTCATGGACCATCAAAACATTGTCATTTAGATTGGATTTGCAAAAGTTGTTGGCTTTTGATGTAAGTGTTTAAAATTGGGTTTCCATGTTTTGGCAATCTTGCCCCATGATGGAGCTTGATATTAAAGCACATTTATATACTAAAATCCAATTCACATTAAAGATCCAACTTTTATACACTTAGAACACCAAAACATATTCATCATATATCTTATAATGTTTTAATGTTGGATCCACCCATCTCAGATGCCATTAAGGGCTACCTTTGGATCAATGTTAATGAAGTTCAATCCCACATTATCAAGTTCTAAACACAACTATCCTCCCATTTTATTATACCCCTAATATTATATTACTCTTACGCACACTAAAGAAAATTCCTAAACATAACTTTTATTTTTGAATTAAACTTTTCAAATCGACAAGAAATCTCATAAAGTGAAAGCAAGGATATAATTAACCACTATTATTTTTGACTATTACTATTAAGTGAATTAATCCTTATAATTAAAACTTTTCCTAAGTTTCTCCATTAAAAAATAGTCAACTAGTTTTACATTCAAATTGAGACTAAATGGGTTCCCAATAGGTTTGAGAGGTCCCTTTCATTACCCGACTATTAACAATATGTCAATAGACAATGAGGGTAAAATTGTTGCACAACCTTCCAATGCATCACATTCTTGCCCCAATATATTTATAGATTAACAATTTCCATAAAACAATTAATTGGTTGCTCTAGCACCTTTTTTACATTTAGTTTTTCTCCTTCCAATGAAAATGATGTATCATCATCATATTGAATGAGTAGTTGATTGTTGATCCCCATTTTGATACCATGGACCTTACCCTTAACCATCTAGCATGTTTAAACAAGATGTTAATAATGTCCCCCCCTCCAAAAGGAACGTATATTGGGCAAGAAGACAACCTTGTTTAAACCCTTTATGAATTGAAAATGAGACTATGACCTTGCCATTAAAATAGATGGTAGTAGTTGCATCCTAAAAAAATAGTTTAACCATATGAATGAATTTAAATATCATTCTTAAAATTTCCATAGTAACAAACAAAAAATTCCATGACAGTTTATTGTAAGATTTATCAAGGTTCAATTTAAGGAAAACCATGCCTTGCTAAATGATTGTTTTGCCCAATCAATTGTTTCATGGGTCAATATACCATTGTTTAATATGTACCAAAAATGTTAGAAGGCAATATGGTCATAGTTGATGACTTCCATCAAAATGGGTTGGAGCCAAAGTTGCAAGGCTTTCACAAATTACACCTTGTACACAACATTGAGAAAAAATGATTGGGTGCCAATTGCTCACACTTTCATTTTCTCCCCTTTGAATATAACAAGGTAAGAAACATGTAGTAACTTTTGGCAAAAATATGCCCTTTTAAATTGATTACAAAATCATTTGAGGGTAGTCCTCCATTATAATCTACCATAATTTCATAAAAATTTCACAACTATCCCATCTAGACAAGGAGCTTTCCTTGCGGCCATTAACTTGGTAGCTTTGAGCAACTCCTTCTTGGTCATGAGTGTAATTAGTAGTTGATTCATATATTTTGAGAATTCTTGGGGGGAGAAATTTTAGGATTTACATCATTTACATTACTTGTGTTTATATTTATGTTTGGACCATGTATAGTTTAATTTTCAATGCCAAACATTTATCCTATACTTCTTTAAAAAATTAATGATAGAACTCCTCTTCTTTTCCTTCACAACCTTGAAGCATTCCCTAGTGTAATCATTGTCTTCTATTGATCAATGATTCTAAACCTAATTATAGTCCCTTTTGCCTTAATATCTTTCATTTCTCATGTTTTTTCTATTAGTTGTCTGACCATTTGTTGGAAACTTTTCATCCTCCACCTTGGGTTATAACATGTCATGCATTTTTTAAAAATCTTCTTGAATGGTCATCAAGTAACCTCGTATTCATATGTTGGTACAAGCTTTTAATTTCTAATGCTATCACAAATTACAATTTCACAAGTCATAGGATGATGGTTGAATTTAACATCATTGACCCCCCTTATGACATGCTTGACAATTTTAATAACTACAATAGATGGCATTTGTTAATTGGAAAAAAAAATACAATATATCAAGTTGTGCCATGATCCTTTCCCTTCTTTGCATGAAATTATTTCATGAAAACCTCAAACTATCGAATGTCTTTTGTGGTTTTTCAATGTGCAATGTTGTTTTGCACATGTCCCACAGGAGCCACTATCATCTAATTGGTTTCCTTATCCATTGTTGACTTCACCATATTAAGATCACTTGCTAGATCCAAGGTTGCTAAAAGATGTTCATGTAGTAAACATTTCTTAGTATAGTGGGTTTAAAGTAACATAAATATTAAGTAGTCTTATATCCCCTCCTAAAAGACCATGAGGTTTCAAGTTTCAACCACTGATGGGTGGGTATTAAGTTATTCCAATAATTGACTAATTTGTTTTTTTTTTTTTTTTTTTCAAAAACCTATATGATTATGTAAAAATGAAAAATATTTAATACCCTTCATATGATCTTTTAATTTTTTTTCTTTTACAAAATTGGTTTTAACATAAATAATTTATACCATGAAGCTTTAAACAAATTCTTTGTTTATGCAATTTTACAAAATTAATTGTATTGTCTCACCAAATTCTAACTATAAATTTGGCAATGTTTTAAACCTCTTAAACTTCACATCCTCAATTTTCTCCTCCATTGAGATTTGACTTTTGATCATAAAATTCTCACAACTTTCCTCAACATGGATTGGCTCCATGTTTTCAAAGTAAATGAACCAAGCTTGGGAAAGCCAAACAATTTTTTTAAAAAAAATTCAAAATTTTTAGATGTATGTGTTTGTATTTGTTTATATGTATCATGGTTTCAAGAAATTACGAAAATGTAAACAATGAAAACAATTACAAACATTTAAAAGTTTATTCACTCACTTTTTGAGCACAAATGGATGATGCAAAATATATAGGCCAATGGAGATATGCAAGGCAAATAAAGTCAAGTCTTGTCTTTATTTACAAACATGGATGCAAGTCAAAACAAAACTCCTTTTTCATGTAAAAATTACAAACAAAACCGACAAAGCAAAAAAATACATACAAAGATAGATAAATTAAATAACAAATAAGCATAAAGAACTAAACATAAACCAAAGAATCAAACAAAAAACTTTCAATGTAGACAACAAAATCAAACAAAATCAAAAGAAATTTAAAAAAAAAAAAAAAAAACATACTTACATCTTTAAATTGTATCTAATTTCTACCATCAACCTGCACATTAAAAACAAAAGGGAAGTACAAAGACCACAAAAGAAACAAAATTGTAACAAACAACACCACGACAATGAGCAATAACATGACAATTAGCAAAGGCCAATGCTAGTACTCAACACATGACAAGTAGCACCATGGTGAGGACAATCGACAACATTATGGTAACAACATGACAACAAATAGAACCACACTAATGAACGACAACACAATGATAAACAACATGATAACAAGTAGTGCACCATGCCACAAACATCGCCATGACAATGAGGAGCCAATGAACATCACCATGGTGATAAGAAGCAACATGATAACAAACAACATGACAATGAGCAAGAAAGTTTTTGAAAAAAAAAAGAGCAAAAGAACAAGAAAAACAAGAGAACAAAAATAACAATAAGAAAAAATATGGGGCCCAAGTGGAAACACTTTGGGCTTTTTATTAAGCTCAAGTCTTGCTCTCCATTAGATAGTTATGTTCCCTTGTTGAGACATAGTTGCGAGGGGTGTCACCTTAAACCCTAATGCTTAACACTAAACACTAACCCTACCTAGCTCAAACACTAAACCTTGACCTAGGTAGCTCCTATAACCTATAACCTAGACCCTAGGTGAGAATTGGACCCAAAGGCTAATAATGTAACCTACGAGGGGTGGTTATAACCTAGACCCAAGGTGAGAATGTCACTTGAAGGCTAATAACATAGCCTACCCGGGGTTAGCCTATAACCTAAACCCTAGGCGAGAATCGAACCTAGGGTTTATAATATAACCTACCCAGGTTCAAGATTTGAAAGGCATCAAGGGAACGCGGTTCTTGGTGAACAAGGGCTATGCCATAGTCCTTTTTTGCAGGTGGAAAATAGAAAAGAGTGTTCATCACACAAAGATAGGGAATATAGGGAACCCTAAACCCTTACTACCTTTGTAGCTTGGACACAAATTATATGGTTTTAAGAAGTGTTGAATATTTAATTTAAAAAAAAATTAAAAATTTTTTTGTAAAGGAAAATATTTGAATCTTCAAAAATATTCTATTTTTCAAAATGAAAATATCAAAATTAAATTAATTATTCAACAGACATGTGTAGAAGCTACCAAGGTACTAGGGTACACCTCCGGGGTATAACCCGATATTACCTCCGGTCCCAGACCGGATTGATACTCGAATAAGGTTGGATCATACTCGTTGACGAGTATGATCTTAAATATGGATACTCATACTAGCACTATATACTCACCACACGTTGCACCCTTATGTGTTGGTGCGACACTAGTCGAACACGATAGTAAACGACCTCGATGCAACCCCGAGAGCCAGCGAAGGCTTCTCAACAACACTGATACTCACTCAAGAGCATGTCAGAGTGTGCTGAGAGTCAGCAAGGCTGTGTCCACACTCTGAACACCAAAAAAATCCATTCCAATCTAAACACTTTCACCAAAGAAAAAACCCGTTCATCAAATGTGAAACCAGTTCTAATAAGGTAAAACTTCCAAAAGTTGGATGCAATGTGATAGTCCCTGGCCCAACAAACAAACAAACAAACTAACTAACAAACAATTTTTTTATTTTTTATTTTTTTGACATACCAACAACCTTGTGCAAAATAATCCTCAAAAAATAATGAAATGAATTTTTTTGTGAAAATATGAAGTTGACATGTTTAAAAATCATCATAATAATTATCGTAAGCTTACACTCTGAATAATTTTCACTACTCATGTAACAATAATATCAATAATAGGTCATGGAAAATTCAATAATTTAAAATTTTTATAAACAAATAAAATTCATTTTTTGAAAAAAAATTTATTTGTTTTGTCAATGTGGAAATTGACCCTAGGCTACCGTACCCAATTGCGCCTCTTTTATAAAGAGAGTAATGAATCAAATCAGATTGATAAATTTTGTGGGTTGTGATGGCTGAAATGTTATGATTTTTCATACAAAAATGTGTAAGTAAAAAGATTTGAATATTGAAAACTTCTCGAAGAAGCTCATACCAAGTACTTGGGCTATGAGACCAAGTACTTGGGCTATGAGGAGGAGAGAGGGGAAGAAAGGTAGGAAGGCAGGTGGGACGAGGTGTAAGGTCATCAACAACAACTTTAAGAAGTCCTTCTTTGAAGTAACTACTAGACTCACAAACTTTTTCAAACTTTTTGCAAAGAAATAGGTCTCAAACTTTTTTCAACTCTTTTTAAACTTTTTTTTAAGGAAATAGGGTTTCAACTCTTGCAACTTTTTCAACTTCTCGACTTTTTTGAACAACTAACTAGCCTATAGCGTAAGCATCGTTGTCAATGCCTTTCTTGCATAATGGTCGAGGACTCACTTGCACACTTACATACGGTTTTGACCTTTCCTCTTCCATAATGGTGGAGGGTCCACCATATGCACTTATACAAATTTTGCCTTTCCTACATAATAATGGTCGAGGAGGACTTAGATGCACTTACATAAAATTTTGCCTTTCTTGTATAATAATGATCAAGGACCTAGATGCATTTACATAAATTTTTTGCCTTTCTTGCATAATAATGGTCAAGGACCTAGATGCACTTACACAAATTTTTCCTTCACAAATGCATGAATGATAGGCTAACCCATGTTAGTTGATGAAAAACTTTCCTATTTCCTTAGAGGAAACCTCTTATTTTACACTCTAGAGAGAATTGTGTTTTAGAAAGGTGCCTAGAAAATACACTTTGTAGAGTTTGTGGCAATCATTATGAGAGAGAAAAGAGTTGAAAAAGTTGTGTGAGTCAGGTTATGATGTCAAAGAAGGACTAAGAACATCTCCACACCCCCCCCTAAAAACTCTAAACAACTCCTCAATGTCAAAAATAGAATAGTGTTTAATGATCATTGTCCTCTACCCACAAACATCATTGAAATCTCTTTCAACAGTCAAAGACCATTTATGTCTTTTTAAAGTCTGGATGAGTAATAGTCATTGTCCAAATCCATAGTAGAAAGAAGCTATGAGTAATAGTCAATGTCCAAATCCATAGTAGAAAGAAGCTTTTAAAGGGGTTAAAATGACCACTGCAAAATGGACCATCAAATAGCAGAGCAGCAGAATAGATTTGTGCTATCCTGCTGCAAAGATTTAATGAAATGGGGTGTTTGCAGGCGTGCAGTGGAGATGTTGTTCTAAATAAGTTGTTGTTTATACCTTGGAAAGAGCAACATAAAATCCCATGAAGGTAGTAGAGAGGAGGAGGTGGTCTTTGCTATGAATAGTGGCTCCCCAATTTTTTGGATTACACCTTCTTTATTTTAGCACCCACAAAAATTATTTGCAAGTAGATAGCCCTAGAACTTGAACCGTTTTAAAAGAGTTCAATCTTCTTAAGGATGATGATTGCCATTTTTTTACATCTTCCTATGAATGATTGTCACTTTGGGTTTTTTTTTTTAATAAATTCAAAAAAAACATTGATTGAAACATACCCACAAGTTCCAAATTTTTCTTGGTGGCAAATTTGTGCAACTTGATGAAATAAATAAAATGGGAGATTACAAAAGCTACAAAGGGGTTTGGTTTTTTCTTGGAAAATTCAAGAGGCCAAGTCACCACATGACACAACCAAAAAATAAAAATTATAAAAATCTAAAATCATCACATTTAGAGGTTAAGGTCATGGAGGTAACTAGAACAAAGGAGGATTCTCAACAAACAAACAAAACAAACAAACAAAATAAATAAATAAATAAATAAATAAACAAATAAGTATTTGACAATAAAGTACATATAGTGGGTATTCACATAATAATATGAATTTTATGTGAATTCCAAAACAATTTGAAATTTCAATTGGGAAAACATGCATTTTAATTGCAATCCCTTTAAATAGAGAGTTACTACAATCATCACCCATTCCCAAAACTAAATTGAGCACTTATTATTGTAAGGACCCATATAAAGGCTTCCCCTTTCAGGGGCCTCTATATGGTGGTGCTAAGTGCTTGGTGGCTACCTTGTACCACCACACATGTGAAGCCCAAGCATTTGGAAGTGGTTGTTGATGCATCTGTCAGAGATCTTGGAGACTAGAGACAAGAAAAAGAGAGAGTGGGTGATGAGAATCTCCCAAAAGGATCAAACTACCTTAGGATCCAAGCTTTTGGAAGAACCATTTTTTGTTTTGGGGAGTGAGGGAATGGGGGAGAAGAGAAGAGAAGAGCTTCTTGTTGTTGTTGTTGCTGCTGCTAAGAGTGTGAGTGATCATCAGTGAGACTAGAGACAAGGGAGTGTGTGTGATGAGAATCTCACAAGGATCAACTACTTTAGGATCCAAACGTTTGCAACACCCATTTTTTTGATTTTGGGGAGTTGGGGGATGGGGGAGAGGAGAACAGCTTGTTGCTGCTGCAAAGTGTGTGAGTGATCATCATGAACTCCTCCTCCACATCATCAGTGATAGTTGTACATTCTCTCTAATTGGTTTTCCACAGAGGAAGGAAGATAGATGATCTAGTCAAAGGTAAGAGCTTTTTGATCAGGTTGATAAAAACCAAAAACAAAGAATACAGAAGGAAAACCTTGACAGTTGAAGAACACAGAGCTTGAACAGTAGTTTTGGTTTCCAGAGGAGAAAAGTTAGATGATCTGGTAGAAAGGTTAGAGCTTTTGAGCAGGTGCCAAAAAAGAAAAAGAAAAAGAATCTTGACAGTTTTTGTTTCCAGAGAGGAAATTAGTGATCTAGAAAGGTCAGAGCTCCAATAACTGAAAAAAAAAAACAGGTCTCTCACCTTTGGTGAAAGCTTTTGTGCAATGTCTACTTGCAGCTTGGATCTGTGGGTGCAGGACTTGGGTTGGAGTTGATTTCAGAAACAGGTTGCAGTTGTGTGCATCTCTGTTGTGTCTTCTCTCGGCTGATCTCTTCTGAGTCAAAAGTAGCGAGTTTTGTAAAACATATTTCCTGGACCAGTTTGGATCTGTGAGAGTTCTTAGGGCTTGTAGCTGGTGGTTTTTCTCAGAGAATATGGGAGTTAATGTAGCAGCTTGTCATCAGGCAAGGCTGATTCCAGTAGCTTTAGAAGCTCACGGATTGTTGCAGAAAGTGGACATCCATGAAGCTGGTTGTTGGAGAATTCCATCTGTAGCTCAGAGGAGGAGCTGGAGGAGGAGCATTCAGCTGCTTCCAGCAGCTCATGCAGTAAATTCTGGGAGGAGAGGAGGAGGAGGTAATCTTGATCTCAGGGAAGCTGAGAATTTGGAGGAGTTTACAGTACTTGGAGGATCAGGGGATCAGCTGAACAAGAAGCACCTGCTGCAGGCTGAAGGTATAACAGCTTCTTCTGAAGATGAGAACAGGAAGCTGGAAACTTCTGCAACTAGTACTCCAGAGGTCAGCCTTGAGCAAAAGCTCACTGTGTACAACTACATTGAAGAGGTGGGTGCAGGACTGACAAGCACTTAATTTGTTTGACGCAAATTGTTGGGTGTTTTGATTATTCTTGTTAACCCCTAATATTGCAGGTGATGATGATGTGCACTTCTTTTTTGATGCAATTTGTTGGGTGTTTTGACGATTCTTGTTAAACCCTAATATTGGATGTTGTGATGTGCACTTTTGTTGATGCAATTTGTTGGGTGTTTTGATGATTCTTGTTGTTAAACCCTAATAGTGCAGGTGATATATTTTCTCCAATGTGGAGATGGAGGGGGAGTGCCCAGGTGGTTCTCTCCTCTCTTGCCTGCACCACCAATGAATGCGCCCATCCTCCTCTTTCTTCCAGGTCTGATATATTTCCACCTTACACATGCCTACCTCTCCTTGTTACTTGCCCCATTATGGGTATTATTGCTGTGAGTGTTTTTTGAGATGTGGTTTTTCTGGACTCCATGATGCAAATTGCAAAAATGTGTGGGTTTTTCCAGCCTCCTTCTTGATGCCAGTTGCAGAATGTCTGGTTTTCTCCTTCATAATGCCAATTGCAGAATGTGCAGTTTTCTTCTCCTTCATAATGCCAATTGCAGGATGTGCAGTCTTCTTCTCCTTCATGATGTCAATGGCAGAATGTGCAGTTTTCTCCTCCATGAGGCCAATTTGCTGAATGTGCAGTTTTCTCCTCCTCCTTGATGCCAATTGCTGAATGTGTGGTTTTCTCCTTCATGATGTGATTTGTGGTTTCCTCCTTTCATGATGCAATTGCAGAATGTGTGGTTTTCTCATTCATTGTGCAATTCCAAGAATGTGTGGTCTTCATCTTCATGATGCGATTGCAGAATTATCATGTGCCTTTTTCTGTTTTCATGGTGCAAACTGCAGAAAGTGCTGGTTTTCTCCTTCATGATGCAATTTTCAGTTTGTTGATTGGATTTGCAGCACCTTTGCTGGCTTCTTTTGTGTGTCTTCTATTGCTAGACAAGTCAAAATAGTTTAGAGCTTTGGAAGAAGATGATGATGAATTGGGCAAGGGAAAAATTGGGTTTTGCCCTTCCTTTTTTCTGCAGGTATGGATGGCACAGGTCTTGGACTTCTTCTACACCATGAATCACTGGCTAGGTGAGACTCTGTCCTTGTTCACTCTTTTCTTGAACTCCTTTTTCTTCCCCAAATCGCAAGTGTAAAAATTCATAAAGTGGGTGTGTCTGAGATTGTAGTCTATTGAGATACATCAATTTTGTTAGATGGAAAAAGTGTATTCAGGCATGGAGTGCCCTGATGAGTTGGGATCCTGATGACCCATGTTCTTTGTTATTGAAGAAGAGCATTCCATTCTCTTGATCATGCACATCTTTGTGGTTTGGTGGCTTCTTTCAGGCTGTTTGAGTTGTGGTGCCTTCATATTCCTGTTCACGACCGAACTCCATTTACAGGTTTAAACCCTAAATCTTAAAACCTTCCCCTTCTCACTTGATCTTCATTGGCAAAAAATTTTGTGAGGAGTTGTTGTTATTTGATGGTGTTTTGGACCCCCACCCATCCCACTTGCTTACCACTGAAAATGTAAATCTCTGTTGTTTTTGGGGGATCATCATCAGGTCTGGTGAAATTGGTGGAAGATACAGTCATAGAAGAGACAAAGCGGCGGCCACAGAGTCCAATTTATTTAGTGGGTGATTCTCTTGGAGCAGTTCTAGCTCTTGCTGTTGCAGCAAGGAACCCTGAACTAGACCTAGTCTTGATCCTCTCTAATCCAGGTACTAGTGACTGGTTTTGTTGAAGATATTAAATTACTCTTATTGCTGTCAAGTTGAAATTTGTCGGATATGGACATTGAATTTTGTCTCTTGGTGGAATGGAAGTCGATATCATATGAACTCTTGAGATCAACCCAGTGTCAGGATCTGGTGAAAGGAATCAATGCAACATCTGTTTGGTTCTTTGGATTTTTCTCTCTGTCTGTCTCTGTCAGTCTCTCTGTGCAATCACATTTGATAATTTGACTTGAATTTTTTGGTTTGTCTACACAAAAGCAAAAGAGTCCTGATTTGATAGTTTTTGTCTGGTGAAATGCAGCAACTTCATTTGACAGATCACAGCTACAGCTGCTGTTTCCTTTCCTGCAGAACACACTACCATCAACATTGTCAACAGTTGCTCCACTTCTTCTCAGCTTCACTTTGGGTACAGTTTTTGCTACAACCCCCCCTCTCTCACATACCCACCCACCCATGAAGTGGTTTCTTCTTGTGAAGAAGCAGCTAATCAATCAAGCTTGAAGAGCTTGAGTTGTTGAAGAAAATTTGGAATCAGGCTTTGATCAATCTGGCTCATCTACTTTGTGGGTATGAAGAAGTTTTGCAGGTCAGATTTTTTTTTTAAAGGAGCTTCCAAAGAAAGCTGCAAACTTAGATCAACAATATACCAAAAAATTTGAGTTCTTGCTTTAGTCGGAACTTTTGTGTGTGTGTGTGTGGTTCTTGGTTTGATAAGAAAAAGAAGATGGGGAGGGAATTTTGCAGGAGACCCTTTAAAGTTTGCACAAGGAAGAGTGAACAACAATGCATCCATACTACAGAAAGCTGAACAGCTTCGCACTTCACTTTTAGCAGTTTTTCCACTTCTACCGGTTAGTTTTCTTTCCATGTTTTCTCTGTGCCATAACAAAAACCCATTTTTGTTGCAAATTTGGGTAAAATTCAAAGTTTTGGGTTTTATTGTCAATATTTGTGACAAAATGAGTTGAGGAGTTTTGTGAAGCTCTCAGAAAAAACACCACCATAAGTATATACAAATGTTGCAACTCCATGCTGACTAATTTCAGTGGAGAATAGTATTATTATCCCATCTAAGAAGAAGAAATCCCATATGCCATCAATGAAAAGAAACCTGATGTGTGTGAGAGAGAGAGGATACAGAAGCTCCTGGAAATTCTGCCCCCGGACATGTTGGGTTGGAAATTGTCAATGCTACACACAGCTGCATTGTACACAAATTCACGAATACATGCTGTGAGAGCTGAAGTGCTACTGCTGGCCAGGTTAGTTGCTCTATAAATACACTGACCCAATAGATAACTCATGAAACCACTGCCAAGATAGTAGTTTAGGGTTTAGGATTTAGGGTTTAGGTATACAGCTTATCTCTCTAGCGATTCATGAAGCTTAGATGAGATTTATGTCTTTTGCTCAAATAATTTTTCCGAAAGAGATTTTGCCCTGTCAGAGTTTTCAGTCTTGGTTGTTGATGATTAGTGTCTGTTTTTCTCTTTAATAAATGGCTACTTCCAAGCACATGACTTTGCTGGGGGTGGCAGTAAATTCAATTTAAGTTAAGAGTGGAACTGGATCTTGGATTTCTAGTCTATGTTAATAGTGCGAACTTTTCTTTTTTTCATTAAATAAAAAATCCACATGTACACATTGCAGATGAATAAGTGCACATTTTGAATTATCTTTTAGTGCAGTGGGAACGATCTTGTGTTGCCAAGTGTTGATGAAGCTGAACGACTGAAGAAGATCATTCCTGGATGCCGTGTGCGACTTTTCAGAGAAAATGGACATCTCCTATTTTTGGTAATTAGTATGACACTCTCTCTCTCTCTCTCCCTCTCTCTCTCTCTGTCGACTCTTCAGTTTTGCCCCCTTTTGTTTTATTCTTCCACTTCATCAAACTTTCAATGGTATTTATTTCCAATGATTTGCATTTCAAGCAATTTTTGACCTTGTCAGTATTAATGTAGAGAATATACACAAACACATAGGGTCCATAGAAAAAGGCTCGTGCCTATTTGTGACAAAGAACAATTCCATGTGATTGATTTTTCTGGGATTAAACAATTTGATATTAAAAAATGGCGGTGATTATGGGTTTTTGCAGGAAGGTGATTTCGATCTAGCTACACTAATCAGAAGTACTGGCAGCTACCGGCGGAAACATAAATATGACCCTATTAATGACTTTGTTATGTTTACAAGAGACGAATTCCAAACGCTGATCTACAATCACCAATTGTATGCTCATTGTTTCTGAAATCCTTTGCTTCCAAATTTCCTGTATATGTGTCTAGCACAGAAGGGGTAAACTAGAACACAAAGGGCAGCTGAGGACAACATTTTCATACTGAAAATCTACACTGGAATTTAGTCTAAATTTGATATTGTTTGAATGCTTATATCAGGTCCAGTTTTTTGAGACAAGTAACGAGTCCTGTTTTCTTCTCCACTGCGGAGGATGGTGGAGTGATTCAAGGCCTATCAAATATACCCACTGATCGACCTGTTATGCTTGTTGGGTACCACATGTTCCTGGGTCTGGAACTGGGCATATTGGTGGCTGAGTTTTGGAAGGAAACGGGGATCCTCCTTCGTGGGCTTGCACACCCAATTTCAGTGGGGAGGATGTACGAGGATTTTGTGCCAGACAGAGCCATGGGAGATCCCGCACGTCTGGGTGGAGCTGTTTCAGTCTCTGGGAAAAACATGTTTCAGCTCTTGAAAAGTGGAGCTTCGGTTCTGCTATTTCCTGGGGGCCAACGTGAGGCTGGTCACCGCAAGGTATATCATCATCATCATAAACAACATGTATGTCATTTGAATATGTGTGTAATAATAATGTCCATGAGTTATAACCCAGTCAGTGTACACAGACAAAAGGTTTTAGTGTTAGCATAGGATAAAGTTCACCTCACGTTGTCTTTCCTCCTGTAAATCCCGCCTCTGAGGGCTCCACATACATGGCATGAAATTTTATGAACTACTAGTACTTAAACATCACATGTTGTTTGCATGTGGCACTGTGCAAAAGACAAGTGCAAGGAGCTTTTTCACACACACACAAACTCTAACATTTCTGTATGCATCTTCGACTTTGAAAGCTCCTTGTTGTACGAAAAGACAGGGTTATGGACTAGGTAACCGGCGAGAAGATGCCAGCTACCAAATATAGTCAAGGTGCAGGAGTGCCAAAGACTACTATATCCAGTAGTTGGTGGCCTCAAGCCAGTTATGGGATATATCCACTGGGGGGAGGTGAATCAAGCTGACCTTGAAAATGGTTATTTATGTGCGTGTGTTGTGTTGTGTTTTGTTCTTGAAGGGTGAAACATACAAGCTTTTCTGGCCAGAGAAGGCAGAGTTTGTACGAATGGCAGCACGGTATGGAGTTACCATCATTCCATTTGCATCAGTTGGAGAAGATGAGCTCCTGGAAGTACTGTTTCTCATCTTAAAATCTCTTTCACCGCATTTTTTTTTTCCCCTTAAAAACTTAAAAAAAGGAAAGTGGTTTTTTTTTTGGGCCTGAAACTTCTCACATTCTTCCTCATTATGAGTATGGTGATTTCTTGATACTCATGAGCGAGAGAGTTTTTAATTTTTACTTTGGGGTTTATTGAGCTTTTCAAATGGTCTCTTTGACAGAATTACCCAACTTTTGGACATTTGGGTGTTACAAGTGTAAATGGTATTTGGTTGAAGATAAAATCTGCTTATTGTATTTGACTGGATTTTTTGGCTTTGGAGGACAGATTTTGGTGGATGCAAATGAAATCCGGAGCATTCCTTTTCTCAAGAATCTCCTGATGGTAAAGGATGTACCTCCTCTGCGGTAACAACAATCCCACTTTCTTTTTCTCTCTTTCTTTTATTCCCGCAAAGATTCCTGCAAAAAGGGCAAAAATGAAAAAAGAAGAAGAAAAAAAAGAGTTTGAAATTATTATTATTAGAAGGCAAAAACAACATATATATTTTTATTAATACTAATAACATATTCCACACTCAAAATTGAATTGCAAACATATTTAATTAATTTTTAAGTGTGGAATGATTTAAATAATGTTACTCAAAACTTCAAATTTTTTTTTTTCCTTCTTCTTCAGATCATGATAAACCCATGTCTAGGGTTTTTTAATTTAAAAATAAAATAAAATTAATAAAATGTTTTTTGGGGGACATGCAATTGCAGGACTAACTTCACAGGAGAAGTTGCAGACCAACCGCTGGTTGCTCCAATCATGGCACCCAAGCTACCAGGACGATTTTACTTCAAGTTTATGAAACCCATTCGAACACATGGTACACACACAAATACCACACACGCAAACACACAAACACACACCTTGATTGTTAATGTGAAAGAAAATCCTTGCATCCGTCCAAAACACTTCTCTTCATTGTAGTAGTTTGATCAATGAAGAATGTTAAACTGGTTTGGTTGTACTTGAGATCTTGGGGTTCATTTCAGAGTTGCAGCTGTTTTTAACTACAAAAGTAGTAATTTTTGTTTGTTGGCTCTGCCCATAGAGAAGAGAGTACACATTGGTGTCGGATTTTGGGCATAAAACTTTGGCTTGAACTTGACCCAATGTCTGAGTGACATTCAGAGTACTATGTGTGCATATGATTCATAGGCATGTTTCCATAGAAGTGCATAAGAAGTTCTAAATCTAGTAAGGGATTCTTTTTTGTTTGAAGTTTGCACCTGCCATAAAGGGCAGATTCAATATTATGTGGTGAACTGCTTGTTTTGCTTGAAAGCAGATAGGAGAGAGGAGCTGCAAGAAAAGGATGAGGCAGATCGTCTTTACCACCATGTGAAGAGCGAAGTGGAGAATGGTCTAGCATATTTACAGGTACTTTGTTGATTGCCACATTCTTCAGTGATGCACATTTGTTTTAGTCTACTTCTGCATTGCAAATTCTTCCTCAATTCATGTGTGTTTGAAGCTGGAAAAATCTGCTCGTGAATTTTATACTTCCACCTTTACAATGCTACCAGCACTCCAGTTATGTTGGTTTTGGTTGCACATTGTTTTGTCTTCACATCAAACAATTATCTTGCAATTGTGCTTGCATGAGAGATATATGTTTGTGCCAAAGTTTTGACATCGGTTGCTATTGATTGGACCAATTATGATGCTCCAGGAGAAGCGCAAGGAGGATCCATACAGAGAGTTTGTTCCTCGAGTACTATATGAGTCAATTTCCGGGATGGAAAATAAGGCCCCTACTTTCAAGCCTGTATGATTGATTCTAAGGCGGTTTCCAAAAATGCCAAAACTTTGCAAACATTTGTGGCAGCCACCAGTTGCTACTGATTCTAGGTGAATTCTCCAATCAAATCGGTTCTTTCTCCGACACTTGTTCATAATTCTTGGTGATTTCTCAAACAAAAAGCTTTCATAACATGCATGTGCTGCTCATGATTTGTGGGTGATTTGCAAACAATACTTCACAACATGGCACCTCTTTGATTCTACTAGAACTTTCCAAGAGAGAAATCATTTACACATTTCATGTTAACCCACTGAGGTCTAATTTTGTTATTTAAATTTGTTGTCAATTTTTGATTGCCTACAAAAGTTTGTTGGCACTTTGTTTGTGTTTGGACAAAACTTTGGACAATTTTTTTAAAGTTTTTCAATAAATTCTAAATTTACCTTGGAATGAATGCTTGTTGCTTGCTCTTATTTCAAGAAATTGAATTTTTTTTTTAAAAAATCCATTGATGACAAGTATTCAGTTTTGAAAAGAAAAAACATTGATTGGGTGCCACATGAAACCACAATATTATAACCTATTATATGTAATGTTTTATGTTCAACAAAATATTCAATTTTTATCACTTGTTTCTTTCTTTTTTTGTTAAATCCTAAATTATTTTACAAGGCCATGAAGCTAAAAATAATAGTTAGACATGTGATAACTTGTCTAATTAATGCCTAAACTTCTTATCATGGTCACTATCAATATATTTGAAAGAGCTCGTATGTCATTTATGTAAGCAATAATTTCACACCTAGTGAAATTATATGTATATATTGCTTATGGGTATTGAATAACACTAGGTATGAATCCTTTACTAGGTTCCCACTTCTTGGTTAAACAAAATTCAATCCATTCACAATCTATACTAAAGGTATTGCTACACTTGGTGCTTAGGGCTTGCAAGTTAACTTCATCCTAACACCAACAAAGTGCCATAAATCACAATACCCCCTCAAGTTTTAACCTTCTAAGTTACCATCAACTTCCTACACAATATTTCAACATGTCCACACATGATGATAATTAGTAACTAACATTGTGTTATCTTTTAAGAATTTGCACATGTTCACAGTTACAAAAGTAAATTTTTCTCGCTTTTTGAAAGAGAGAAAATGAAATAATAATAAGTAACGACACATGCTAAACAATGAGTTTATTTGTCATTTTTAAGGACTTTAATTAATATTTTTATTTTTATTTTCAAACTTTAATTTTAGCAATGGTTACTAACACCATCTTAAGATCAATGCCATGTCATATGCCACCTAAGATTTAAAGTTAGTTAATATTTAAAGTTTGGACTAGTGTGGTTAGTTTTAACATCCGAACATTAGAGTTAACACCAAATGTAGCCATACTTTAAGTTGATGTATTTCATCAAATTTTAAATTACAATAAAAAATTCATAAAACAATATTGGGTTGTTGTCCAACAAAACTTATAAAACTTTTATAAGTAGGAGGCATACTCCTCATTAAAGACAATATTACGTCATTGTTTGCAATTGGTACATTTAAAGGACATGAATACTCAAATAAAGCTTGAAACACATTTAAAGATATGCATGCAATCATAGGGGTCATGAAGGGGTGTGATTAAATAGATGATTAAAGTTTTCAATCATCTATTCGATTTGTTTTAGATGTGGTCATCTTGGTGTGAGTTTGGTCTATATGTTTAATAAAAATATTTCAAAGATGATACATTTATTATAATAAATAAAAAAATGATATGATGTTTTTAATTGATTTAAGTTTAATCTTGAACTAATTTCAACTTAATTTTGTTTATGTTTGATTGAAATTTTTATGTGTCAATTTGTTGAAGCCACATCCATCATAGTTGATTCTTGATCCAAATCTAAAATCTTGACCAAAATTTAAATGAGGATTTAAATGAAAGTAAGTCTTAAGGTTAAGTCAATTCCATATTCACATCTTTCATTTAATTTCATCCATAATGCTCCTTACATATGTGGGTTTGAATACTGATTTCAAACATTATGTTAAGATTGTTGCATAATTTTCTTATGATTTTAATTCTATAGGATATTATATTAGAACTATGAATTCTACACATTTCATGCCAAGGAAAAAAAAAAGTTTGTATTGATGAGAATTTTTTTTTTTTAATACATAGGAATAAATATAGGTATAGTTGTAACCTTTTCAAATTAGATGGTAATTAAGTTATCTATAAAAGGGTTGTAAGCCTTTGCCAAATGGGCTAGTTCAAGCCAATCAAGGCATGAACATGAAAATATATGACCAAGGTTTTACAATGACAAAAAAGGCAAGGTGAACAATGATGACTTTTGTTTTAGTGTTTCTAACTTCCACACAAGAGTGCATTGAAGGTGGGTGAATACATTGAAAGAGACTCTAATTTAGGTATTTTCTAATATAAAAAGGTTCATCCCTTGTTTGGGGTGTTCACCTCAATTTGGGATTTTAAAAATAAACATTAAGTAGGTGTGAGATAGAAAATGGAGTATAAACACCCCCGACCAAACAAGCTAGGATTTTAAAGACAATTTTAATGTCCTTTAGTCTTTAATGTATTCAATTACATTAAATTTGTCCTCAAAATACTCTAACCTTGCACACACACAAGATGCACACACTTGCTTAGAGAATATAAAATTGGAAATCAACCTTGCTTGTTAAAAACCTCCAACCTTGCTAGAACTCTTAGCTTGAAGAATTAGCAAAGGCTCTTCAAAGTTCTTCAAAAAAAACCTTGTTAGTTCTTTAAGGTTTTTTCAAATGATCTCTCTTGCTTTGAAAACCTCCATGCACCTTGTTGTGCTCTTAGCAATGCCAAGATATGTAGGTTGAAACTCATTTGACCTTCGATTTGAACGGAATTGAATTTCACCGTGCTTTTTTTTCCTTTGTAAAACCTCAAATCACACATTTTTGTGTTTGCCCCATGTTTGTACAAATTACTTCTCACAAGACCTTGAACAATAGCAAAGTTTGTAATCTCACGAATAAACTATAGTCCAACCCTGGTTCAAATTTCAAACCCCTCAATGGAACATGTATATAAGCCTACATGCTAGTCCATTAAGAGGTTTGAACTTCCAACCACTATTCGACTAGTATCGACTTTTGCACATACCAAGTTGATCATGGTATGGGGTTTTTCTTTGTTAGTTCATACTTGGCATTGTGCCAAATCAAATACTTATAATCATAAACAATAAAACAAATTACTTGGCAACTTCCGAATCATGCATTTTTGGAAGCACAACCACTTAACATTATTCAAATTTCGCCTTTGGATGCATTGATTTTCGATAAATTTTATGAGCCGCTCTTTTCCAATTCCTTACATAGATTCTGTTTGTCATAAGGATATCATACGACACTCGAGACAATAAAAAAAACTTGGATGGAAATTTTGTGCTTTCCGAAATTTGACATTAAAAAGTGTTATGGTACGATCGACCGGCAACGCCTAGTTTTCATTTTCCCACAATAAATGGTGAAACTTTTGTTAGGTCAACCAACCTAAGGTTACAAAACCTCTTTGAACCGATTTGGGAAAATGTAAGCAAATTGACACATTTTTTCAATGACATGCTTTCTAAATTTTCGAGCACCTATCACATGAAATGAAAGCAAAAGGATTATCAAGATAAAAGAACATTTGATCCTAATGCCATTTTTTATTAAAAAACATGTATTTATAAAATCAAGATTCAAAGTTAAAACATTTGGTTTTGGACTTCAAAAAGAATCATAGGAGATAAAAATAAAATTATAGAATTGAAATAGTATGGTGAAAACTTCATCTTTTTGTAAAAAGAAATTTGACTTATTTGATTTCCATATAAATCGATTCAGAATTGGAAATTCCATTGCAATAATTCGATCCATGTCTCATAATTGTTCATGTATGTATCACTAGAAGAAAAACATGTATTTTCAACTAGTCTTTGCGACTAAATTTTAGTCATAAGCAATAATTTGAAACTAAAAATTCTTTAATTGCTTAAAACAAGTCAAATGTGACGAAGATGCATTTATTTTGCTCACAATTGAAGGCAAATAATGTGTTGCCAAGTTAGAACACCTTGACAAATCAAACTTTTGGAGTACATTCAATTGGGCAATAGATGTAGGCAAATTTTGTAAGCTTTGACACCTTTTCAAATCAAATTCTTGGAATGCTTTCAATTGGCCAATAGATGAAAGTATTTTTTTTAAAAATTGGCATTGTTCCAAATTAAGTACTTGTAATTGTAAACAATAAAACAAATTACTTGGCAACTTTCGAATCATGCATTTTGAGAAACACAACCATTTTACATTATTCAATTTTTTTCCTTTGGATGCAATTTTCCATTACAGTTGGTGAAACTTTTGTTAGGTGAACCAACCTAAGGTTCTAAAATTCCTTTGAGCCGATTTGGGAAAAAGTAAGCAAATCGACACATTTTTTCAATGACATGCCTTTTAAATTTTCCACCACCTATCACATGAAATGAAAACAAAAGGATTATCAATATAAAAGAACATTTGATCCTAATGCCATTTTTTACTTTGAAAACATGTATTTATAAAATAAAAATTCTAAGTTAAAACATTTGGTTCTGGACATTAAAAAAATCATAGGAAATCAAAATAAAATTATAAGATTGAAATAGTACGGTGACAACCTCATCCTTTGTAAAAAGAAATTTGACTTATTTGATTTCCATATAAATCGATTCATAATTGGAAGTTCCATTGCAATATTTTGACCCATGTTTCGTAATTGTTCATGTATGTACAAGATTCCATCTTTTGCCCACTCGACTAAAGATCTATGTTGTAAATTTTGTAATTCAAACTTTGGGTTTAAATAATTTCCATTCCACACTCGACAAATTATACTTAGTTTCAAACCACCCAAAAAAAAGTAATATCCAAAAACATGTTTTGATGTTGTTTATCCAAGTACTCATAATAAATCTTCAATTTACTCCAAAGCTTTTCATTATCATGGCCCCCAATGAGACTTTGTTTACTTTTCAATTTGTTCAATGCACCTTCCCATATTTCCAATTCTTTAGTATCGGAGAGAAAAGAACCCAATACTTTAAGACTTAAAGAGAGCCCCCCAAAAACATTTATAATTTTCATACATATATTTTTGAAATTCTTTTTTGGAACATGATTTGCATTATTGAATGCATGGAACATAAATAGTGCCCTTGCTTGCTCTTCCTCCAAATATTTCATGACCATTTTTCAATCCTCACTTACATGATATTTCAGAATTTGCCAATTTTGACAATTCGTAAGTACTTTGCTTTTAGAAGTTACATTATTGGTAACCTTTTCAATGAGAAGTTGCAAAGATGTAAGGTTCTTCGCCTTATCAACATCATCCACCACCACTAACACTTTCTCCGATATCACCCATTGCTTAATCTTGCAGCAGGGTAGCGTTATTCATGCTCCTCTCCAGTATTTATGTCCATTTGCAGTGATCATTTTAACATGTGTAAAAGTTAGCACAGATTTGAATGGTGATTATTACTGGTCCAGATATAGACTTAAATGGTCTTTGAGTGTTTAAAGGGCCTTTTATCACATTTTTCGGTGGGGACAATGATCATTAAAAATATTTTATTTTAACAGAAAGCATTTTTTTTCGGCTTTTGGGGTGGAGACAATCTTAGACAAAATCAAGGGTCTCTAAATCGACAAAGACATCGTCTAAGAGCCCTCTCTCTCGAAGTGAGTGTACCAGTGTAGGTGCTGGTTCATCCCAGCCAGTGCCTATGATTGGAGCAGCCTGGGGGGAGAAGGAAAAATTACATGGGAGGCCACAGCAAATAAATCCAGAGTAGGAAAAAAAAAAAAAAAAATTGTAGAGAGGAGTGATTTTTCTTGGTGAATTTTCGCACTGTGGCTACAAAGAAAATTTAAAGAAATTGAGAAAATTCGTTTTAATAGTGTGAATTCTAGAAAAAAATGCACATAGAATGAAAAAGTCGACAAAGTTTACAAACCACAAAATTGAGAAAAGAAGGAAAGGAAAAAAACACTTGTACAGAGGTGTATATGTGTGCACCCTAAATAAAATATGGAAAAACATGTTGTGAAACTAAGGGCAACTTTAGATGAGGTTCCAAGGTCCAGGAACCAATGAATTCAAGCAATCTTATTGGTCGAAAGCTTTAAATCAGTCCCAAGGCCTTTAGATGAGAGTCCAAGACCAAAAAGTGACAAATTGAGGCTGATATGGCACCTGTTTTGGAGGGAAAATCAATTGGTTGGGACCAAAAGACAGTGCTAAAAGGAGAGCTCCTGATTTGGAGAACCAAGAATCAGGCTAAGGACCCAGGTACACTCCAACTCAAGA
>Ga0116227_10005449_pt1 | contig 26789 bp, 20 predicted proteins | sample S1TSphgellanicum_FD_89693 | JGI IMG/M metagenome (GOLD analysis project Ga0116227, IMG submission 89693) | Host-associated microbial communities from peat moss isolated from Minnesota, USA - S1T2_Fb - Sphagnum magellanicum MG | ecosystem: Host-associated > Plants > Peat moss > Unclassified...
AAAGCATTTGAATCAAACCAGTTTAGTTGTTTGTTTTGCTTTATCGGGACTACTAAGGTAATAATCAAAACCGCAAAGAAAGGGATGCGAGGGGGGGAGGGGAGGGAGAAGGAACAAAGGGGGGGGGGAGGGGGGAGAGACAAGGGTCGGGAAAGGTGAAGGAGTTTGTTTTGTGGTTTTGAAAGCGGGAGGGACGGGGTTGTGAGCGCCACGACACACACAAGGGAACAAAAGAAAATGCGCGAGCAGGTGCTGGAGAGGTTGGCATTATCGGAGCCACGAGAGCTGCTTGAAGAGGCGAAGGTAGAGCTATGCCGTGCAACGCGCGACCTGCGCAGCTGTGGTCGCGTGGTGCATCATGTGCTCAGTTCGTGTGGTCATGCAAGCTTGTGCGTTGAATGTCGCAAGCGGTGTGACTATTGCCCTATATGTCGAACTCCTGTGAGCAGCAATAACAGCTGCAGCAGCACTTCTTCTGCTGCTGCAGCAGCACCAGACCGATTGCGGCTTTACGAGCTGTGTGTAGAGGCAGGTCTCGTGGTCCAAGACGATGATGATGATGCGCAGCAATCGCCTTCTTCAGTCAGCCCCGACAATGTGCGCCGTCGCCTCTGCTCCTTCTTTGATGTGGCTTTGGACAACAATCTTGTGTCCTTGGTCTGCCATTGTATCCAATACACTGTTTGTCTTCTACTACTACTTGTGTTGGAAAAGCCCAGCACACACAGTCTTTCTTCTCTGCTCTTTCTGTTCTCCTCCCTTCCTTCCTTCCTTCCTTCCTGTATGTATGTTTTTTTCTATTGGAACAACCCCCTGGCTGCCTCGTACTTTCACTCCCCACTTCACCACCAGCTACCGACAATGGTGGCTGTCAGGAGCACAACACTTACCAGCATGGATTTGTATATATTCTCTTGAGTTGGGGTTGAACATCATGAGGAAGAAACCTTGACTTCACAGGGGGACAGATGTGACTGATGTCTGCATGGATGCAGCAGCAGTATCCAGCAGTGCGGTCATGTCCATGCTGCTGGATGGGAGTGTGGTCAAGGAGTGGTGTAAGAGAACTGGTCAAAAATTGACTTCAAGTCTGGCCCACATCTGTATCCTCAATTCTATGTTGGATCCATCAAAATGCTGCCATCATGCATAGGACAGATTGTGCTTTGATCGCATGTTTCTTCTTGTATTGGTGATTTTTCGGTCTGAGAATTCTCTGAAGGTGTGATTATGATCTTAGCTTTGAGGAAGTTGTTGTTATGTTCTGGAGTGAATCAGGAGTTAGTTACATATGAACAAAAGGAGCATGTTTCTTAGAGAATTTATGCAGCAAATGAGGTGGCAGTGAGAATTGCCTTAACTGTGTGAGGACACAGATGGCCTTTCTGTAAACCATATGTACGAGAAAGCTGATGTTATGGACCGAAGTAGGAGGAAACTGGAAGGGATTGTACAGGTTATGGAGGTGCTTGAAGTACCACTCTTACAACATTCTTATTCTTCTACATTGTCAGAGTTGCAGCAACTATTGGAGTTCATGCGCAAGGTTGTGCAGGTATGGCATGCACATGGCTATCTCCCCCCTGCTGCTGCTGCCCTATTTTCATGGTCCTTGTGCTGGAAACTTGAATCTACCTATGTGATGTGTCAACTGTCTCTTCTGCACAGAATTTCACCACAGTTTCTGCCAGTATGCAAGACCCCCAAGTTTTGACTCTCAAGAGTATATTGATTGCACATCTTGTGACTTGTACCAAGAATTTCGGTGCTTGGTGAGATGCAGCATGCTGAGGTAATGGCTTGGTGTGCACAACATCAATTCTTGGACAATGTGCCACCACGCTTTACCAGTATTGGACAGTGGCTCACTGCAGTGGAAGAAAGGAAGAGTGCAGCACAAGAGAGAGCTTGGTCAGATGGCTTACAAACTGCAGCCCAGCTTGGGTCTTGCCAACAGGGGTCCCTGTTTATTGAGGATGCATTGGCAAACCTGAGAATGGCAAGTGATGATGATGGCAAAGCTGGAAGCAACAAAGATTCTTTGGAACTAGGCTGGTTACAAGAAGCAGCGCTTGTGCTAACTACTCCGTCTTTAAGATACATGCAGGATGCAGTTTCATTGCAATCTGGCATGCTCTATCTGCCTAACAATGTTCATGCTGCAGTTGATAAATTGTTCCTTGAAGGGAGCTCAGATCATATTCTTGCCAAGAAAGCTATTGTATCCTCCCATCTGTAATTGTGTAAAGACAACCAAGATATTCAGATTTTGGAGGATATCTCCTGTCATTGTCTGATGTATGCCATTCTGGGAATAGAGTCAACAACATGTTCTAATGCACAAATTCCTTAATCCATCATCAGTTTGTCTACTACTTATTTGACCGGCATTGGACACTCTCACATATGAATTGGAGTTGGATTGTGGATGATTACATGTGCACATTCAGTATACCAAGACATTTGATTCTTGAGTCTCTTGTCTTCTACCTTCTTGATGACTGCAGTGAGCATGCACTGGAGGTTTGCTTGCATCCTTGACTTTAGAACCTTTGCTGTGTTTCCATGCTGCTGCTCTATGTTAATTTGTTGTTTGTTGGCGTGCTACTCTTGATTGTACTAGCTATTGATCTTTAGTGCTAGCCAACATTATGACCAAGCCTTCCCTATTGCCTCTGGAAATTTCATTCAACTCTGGATCCAGATCTTTGTAGAATTCTCTGTCTGAATTTAGAGCTGATTTGTATACTTATGTACACCCACCATAAGAACCTGATGAAGTTAGTGGGGATTAGTTGCAGCTAGTCGCTGCCATTCATTGTGAAGGTGATCTGATACTTTGTGAGTGATAGATGGTTATTGTCACTCTCATTCTTGTATTTGTTTTGGTTTGGACCAAGCCTGACATAGCTGCTACTTTTGAAGTGTTATTGTCAGGTTTTCTCAGCAATCGTGTAGTATGGCACTTCTCTTTTATTTAGCAAAATCATGGGAAACACTGCCTGGTATCAGGGCTTGTCTTTCTAACTTCTGTGCTGGTGCATAGGAGGCCTGCCGGCTACTGCCAGAGATTGCTACCCATGCGGTTCATCCTAAAGTGGTGGAGGTTCTACTGGAAAGGGGTAGACCTGAGGCAGCACTTGCAGTATTGCATGCTAGTGGACAAGATGGGCAAGCAAGTGGGGCAGTGCCACTAGCAGAGGCCCTCACAACTCTGCGAGTCTGGCTGCATTGTGACCTGCTTTCTGAAGGCTATATATATCAACGAGCTCATTGTGACACTGTTAAACATCAGGGTGGTGACTGGTTGGTTGAGAAGGAGGTACTGATTAGGGAAGTCTGCAGATACTGTGCAGACATGGGCTTGCTTGATCGCATGCTGGTACTTCCATGGCAGATTGAGGAGGAAAACTTCATGAGGAAGTGTCTGCTGGAGTATTCTGCCCAAGATCCCTCCTCTACTGCAGGCAATCTCTTGGTTGTTTTCTATGTGCAGGTAAGTATTTCACACTGGTACAAGTCTTGGCTACTTCAGTGTGGGACTAAAATGCACGTTTCCTGACAGGGTGATATGGGTGACTTGATCTGCAGCGATGTCGCTATCTGGATGCACAGACAGTGCACAAAATGTTGTGTGACCTTGAAAAACTCTGGATGGGTCAATGTACGGACACTGCTAAAGTAGCTCGTGTTCACACTGCATGCAACAAGAGGATGCAAATCATTGTAAGCTAGGCTCATCCTTCTTCCCAATGCACTGGACCCACATTCTGCCTTGAGCAGAGAGATCCTCCAATGTTGTTTTCTGTGTAGATGTGAGGTTTCAGCCAGGATGGTTCTAGTGCTTAAATGGATTTGTCTCTTGAGAGTAGTACTTGATCTCAGTGCTGTTGAGATGCCAATTTTGTGAGACATTTGGTGTGATGCTCGAAGGAGTGATGTGGGAAGGATGGATCTGATTCAGGAGAAGTGCATGGAATTGCTTCCAGCTGTGCAAAGGCAGCAGGGACAAAGCAGCCCACAGACCAAACTGCAAGAATCATGGCCCAGAATAACGAAAGTGGACCAAACCAAGAACACTGTTTCTCTGGCATCACCCCTTTTTGTTCCTAGTGGTAGGAGTACTGACAGAAAGCCCATACAACCCAGAGATGTCCACCTTCCATCCACCTCAGCCTGGACAAATTCTGAACAGCCATCCATCTTGCATGGTCTACAGCAGCTTCAGTCACCCATTTTTCAACAGTCAAGTTTGCCAGTAGCAAGTGAACCCACCACAGCCCATGAATATGGCAGTGCCATAGCTAGCCCAATGCAGTGCCGTCGTTTACTCTATGAGCCTGATCTTGCAAGAGATTCCACTGGTTCTATTGTAGAGTTGGATGAAGCACAGAGCATGGATGGACTGGAGTTACCTGCTGGCCCATCCTCCTGGTGTGATAGCCAGGAGAAATTGAGTCGTGGGAAATCTAAACGGATTGGGATTGCAGGCACAGGGTTGCCCTTAACAGCACAAAATGGCTCACATAAATCCAGGTTGAGTTTAGAAGATGGTGATGGAACAGATGTTGTGATGGCAGATAGGCATAACTGGGCAACAAATGGGAAGTGGCATCCTTCTGATCGGCCAAGGTTACACACTCAATCTATTGACATGGAGGCACATGGCAGTAAAGGTTCTTCAGAAAATTATGGCTTTGATAGTTGTTGGCCAAATGGCGGTTCACTTCCCTCCAATGCTTCCAGAAGGTGCACATGAGAACTTCACAGTGCTAGGATCAATGAGAGTCTTCAAGCAAGATTGGTTGCTTTCCTTCTGCAGCAGTAGTGGTGTATATGGATCACCAAGAATGGAACTGAAGAATTGAAGGCAAATAGTAATGATGGAATGGACTTACTGTATGAGATGTAGCAATTGGTCAAAGCTAATATGAATGTCATGGTGGCCAGGGGTCTAGATATGGCAGAAGATGGTGGTGGAGCTCGGTGGCACTCAGATGATGTTGAGGACAATCGAGTGCTGACCTTCATACCATCTTCTCACATGAAGGTCTTCCACTCTCGAGGAAGGTTGCCCAGTACAATTTACAGTGGTCACATTTGATTCGCCTATGATCTGGGTCATCCCCATCACTTTTGACACTTGGGTAAATGGCTACACTTGTGCACCCAGATTTGATCCTTCCAGTCTTCCTGGCCAGCACACACATGATGATTACTCGTCACAAGTCTCCTCATTCTTTACAAATTTCTTTCATCACTGTGTAGCAAGCAGTGGCTTGCCTGATTCAGCTGGTTCAAAAGCACCTTTGTGTCAAGTGAGACCTGGAGTCATGCTTGGAGGATCCTTTCACTAAGATGTTGCAGCTATGGTGGTTGATAGAACAATTGCACATTGACTTCATTGTGGAGGCTGGAAAAACTGAGTTCTAGCTTGAGAGTTCAAGCAGATTTGTGTTTCTGGTGTTGAAGTGCCACATATGATGGCCATATCAGCAACAGTGGGAATTGACTGGACCCAAGAGGCTTTTTATTCAGAGAAGCATATGTCTGGTTAGTGCTGCACCTGATCAAGGTCAACAACACCCATGATAACATGTGTGAGTATCTTCTCTTATTGTAATTCTTCGTAGTTAGAAGAACACAGACTGCTAGGAATTCTAGAACTGGATTTTGACAGATAGTTCACTCTTGACCTTATTCAGATTTGGGAGGCTTTCTCCTTCCAGTTTTTCCCACATGCAGAGAGAGAACATATAAATGTTGAGCAAGGCAATGCTTTTGAGTTCTTACTTGTTATAAGCCAGTCCTTTTTCCAGGATAGATAGATACACGGAGGCTAAATCTCTCATCATTTTGTACTGGAAAAACAAAACAAATTTTAATTTTCACACATTGAAACTCTACAACACTCTTTTGTTCGCTCTGCCCATAAGGGAGAGACTATGGAACCATGTAGTTTTCACATGGTCCCACATTTTGAGGATTGCACAGCAGATGTTACTCTCAACAATGTAGTTTTCATTGGGTCCCATATTGTGCAGCATGAGGTGTTGCTCTGATCTTGTGCATCATTTTTTGGGAACTTCATGGAGCATGGCTTATTTTAGTTGTTGCTGGTTTGAACTTGGCAAAGGGGCAGGGCCATTATGTGCTGAGAAGCTTCTTTGACCTGTAGGTTTTTTGATGACCTTAGTGAGCACATGGATTGTCCATAGTGTGAGCAAAGAAACCCAAGAATAGAAGAGCAATACCATAGTACCTTGGGAGCTTTGACAAGGTTTTATTATTTTCAGAAAAGTTCATATTTTCAAATGTTCTTTTCTTTGAAGAACAAAATTTTATGAACAAAATTATTGAATCTTTTGAGAATTTTTTTCTTGTGTGTCCCTTATCCCTTCCCTGGAGTGTTTCAATTCTTGTGTTTTCATAGTGACTTTGAGGGTGATTGTTTCCTACACTAGAATGCTACAGAGGCCTTGAGTGTGTCAAGTTGTCCCAATATCCCAATTAAGGTTTTGTTTGTCATGTTTGCAATCACCAACGACCTCCCAAAACTCAACTTCTGAAATAGTTTTCAGGTTGCATATGTGTCCCTTGTCCCTTGGAGTGTTCCAATTTTTGTGTTTTCAAAGTGACCTTGAGGTGACTATCTTTACACTAAAAATGCTACATAAACCTTGAGTGTGTCAAGTTGTCCCAATATCTCAATTAGGGTTCTGTTCATCATGCTTACAATCACCAACAACCTCCCAAAACCCAAAATCTAGATTTTGAAGATTAGAATGCATGTGTGTCACTTGTCCTTAGATTGTTTTAATTCTTGTGTATTCATAGTGACCTTGAGGTGACTGTTTTCTACACTAAAATGCTAAAGAAGCCTTGAATTGTCAATTTGTCCCAATATCTCAATTAGGGATTTGTTTGTGCTTGCAATCAATAACCTCCCAAAAGCCATAATCTAGCTCTAGTTTCAATTTGCAAATTTGTGCTTGAATTTAGTTAATTTTTGAAGGTATGGTTTTTTTTTCTCACAAGGTCAAAGAGTAAATGGCAACAATTGAAGCATCTAATTTGAATGATAACCTTTAAGTGCAAGATTATGATTATGATAGTGTTGGTGATTTGGAAAAGGTGTTAGATGAGGATTTAGAGTCAATGGTTGACTCAATTTCAATGCCTAATGCACCATCTATTTCTGAAATCATTGCAACCCCAAACACTTTAGACCTAGAAATAGAAGTTGCACAAGAGTTACTTGAAACTCAATTGACCTTGAATTAGAAGTCATGGATCCTTCACAAGTTTTTTTTATCCTAGCATTTTTGTGTGGTCAATGATGATGATAAGCCAAATCGTACTACTACTCAAAGCATGCATTATGTGATTTTTCATAGATGCATAATTCCACCAATACCATTAAAAAGTGAAAAGGTGTGATCACATATAACTAGTTAGCAACATGGATTACATCTATGAATAAACATATATTGTCTAAGCATCCAACCGCTTGGTGTATGTGGAAAAGTGCCAATTTAAGTCTTGCACCATTGAATATGTGGCATTTCCATCGTCAACTCAATACCCCACCTTTCTACCTCCTTGTTGAGCAACCAAATGCCGACATTCGCATTCTTGTAGTTATTGTTGTACCCCAGTTTCTCCCCAAGGATTTTGGTGAAGAGGTGAATACAAGGATCATTACAACATGGACAAGCGAATTGTTTTAACAACAAAAATATAAATGAGCCAATCTGGTGGTCACCAGATAACAATATTTTTTAGCCCCACGCATGTTCTACAAGTCTTTCATAAAGGAGAAATGATCTGGCAACCACTAGATCGTTTTTTCCACAAGAATTAGAATGGTGGCCACTAGATCGTTACAAGGGTTAGTCCTTAGGGATGTAATGATCTGGTGGCAACCAGATTGTTATAAGGGCTAATCTTCAAGGACTTTACAATCTAGTGGCCACCAAATCATTATTTCCCCTTAGGACTAGCATTGATAATGATCTCTTGGCCAAATGATCGTTGGGCATTAGAATATTCACCTTGCAACGATCTAACAACTACCAAGTCATTCCATGGTCTTTGAAAAACGATGGTATTTACTTGGTGGTCACTAGATAATTAGGTCTTCGAATACTAACCCTTCAATGATCTAGTGGCCATTAAATATTGTGCGTCCCTGAGGACCAAGGTTTGTTAGGTTTTTAAATACTAACCCTGAACAAATCTAGTGGCCACCAAATAGTTAAGTCTTCAAATACTAACCTTTCAACAATCCCGTGGCCACTAGATTATTACCAACACGAGGACTTGTTTTGTTAGCAATCTAGTGGCCACTAGATCGGTAATGACGTGAGGACCTATGATGTTAGCGATTTGGTGGCCACCAGATCACCAACAACATAAGGAGTTGCGTTGCTAACAATTTGGTGGCCACCAGATCATTACCAATTTGAAAACTTAGGTTATTGGCGATCTGGTGGCCACACCATCGTTACCAACATGAGGAGTTGTGTTGCTAATGATCTAGTTGCCACTAAATTGTTACCAATGCGAAGACTACATTGGTAACAATCTAGTGGCCATTAGATTTTCACTAGTGTGAAAGATGGAGATAGAGATCTGGTGACTACCATGTTTCATCCCAATTTGCGTGGATATCCTCGGAAACAGTCACGCTTAATGAAAAACACTATTCCATCAACTTTTAAAATTGCTATACATAATGCATTCACTTAATCGTTTATTCATGAATCTACAATGAAATATATAAACCTAGACCGAAATGCATAAACTTCAAGTCCAGTTCAATGTTCTAGTCGTGAGGTTTATGTCCTATTGATATTTAAACAAGATTTTACTTCTACATTGTGTAGAGATTTTTATTGAATGAAAATTTTCGCATTCTATACGAAATGAAGGAGTGTCTTAGTAAAGCATGTTCATTATCCATTGTACTCATGCACTATTACTTTATCTCCTATCTTATGAGATAGAATTGAATTGCATGAAACCAAGGAATTGAGGACAAACCTTGTTTCTACCTTTGGAAGAAAGGTGTCTTGTCCCCGATTCAATTGTTATGCAATAGTTCTATAGGCAACAACAAAGATCTATAGCATAATGTTAATTGAATGTTATTTCTTCAAGGATACAAATTAAAAAGATGTTGAAGAAATTAAAAAGGTTGGGTGATTGACTGTCATATGATCTATGCTTCAAGGACTTAGGGTTTTCAATAGTCTCAACTATCCTAATTGGAGTACTCGCTACAAGGTCCAACCTTAAACCACTAAACCTTTATCTAGAAGCAAATTGATAAAGTCGAGCTCCAACTGGTATTAGGGCAAAAATTGCCTCGCTTCTATGGGTTTTTTCAAAATGATATAAGCACATGCAATGATCCGGAAATGAAAAGCAAGGCCACTAAAATAATGGTAGAAGAAAAATTTTAATTACAATTTGTTCGAGGTGTAAAATTTATGGATTCTCTACATTTGTAAAAACATTGAAATCAACTTTCCAAATTGCAGAACCTAATGAAAGTTCTCTGGCAAGGATATTACAACTCGCAAGAAAACTCTATGCGAATCAAATAACATGTTGTAAGAAAACTATGTAGGAAGGATATTCAACTACAACGAGAACTCTATTAACCAAAGATATTGCAAGTTTCCAAGAGGTTCATAGACCTAGGAAGTTGCAAGTTTGAAAAAGATGAAAAAAATTCAAACCTATAGGTTTTTTCGCACCACTTCCGCGTCTACAAGAATTTCTTTGTTTTGAGCACCTTGCCGTGTTTCACTACTTCCTTTAACACTCCTTTTCCTAGCATCGATCCTCTCCCTATTTTTTATCTTCACAACAAGAAGAAAAAGAAAAATCAATAACTAGAAAAATCGAATGTAGTTAAAAAATGGAAAGAAAAAAATGAGACGAGATTTGAAAAGTGATAACATAAAAGCCTAATTTGAAAAGCTGAAAAGGTTTGGAGATGAGAGAAGAGGTATGAAGAGAGAAGTTATGAAATAGATTAAAAGAATGCTAGTGAAGGGGAGGATGGGGAAAAAGTGGAAGGAATTCAAAGGGGGGCATTACCATACACCACCACCTTTTCATCTCCACCCCTAGCAATTATAAATTTGCAAACAATGGTAGGGTTACACTATTTTCATTTTTGTAATAATATGTTACTGACAATTTTCCATATCTAGGTTCAGACAAAAATCTCCTACTACAATTCTAATTCAACAACCTACTAAAACTTGTAAGAATTTTTTTGCCATATTTGAAGTTTTTTTTTCTCGAAATGTGCCCATGAAATGTTTTTCTTTTTAAGTCCAAATTATTATTGTCATGTCAAATGTTGACGAAATTTCAACTGACAATTCTTCTTTAAGTGTCGCCATATTCTAGCTATTTTTTCATAAACTAAATGTTTTTAAAAAATAATTTGGAAAGAATATTCCAAGATAAATGTAGAAGGAATATTTTGGAGTAATTCAAAAAGGATGTCCTGGAATAATTTTAAAAGAATATTCTAAAATAATTCAAAAGGAATATTGCATAATAATTTGGAAGAAATCTTCCAAAGTTATTTAACATGAATTATATTCCAGAATAATTGAGAAAGAATATTTCAAAATAACTTAGAAATTTAAAAAATTCAGGAATATTTCAAAAAAAATTGAAATGACAGATTTAATAAATATAGCTACTTTATATTAATCTACAATGTGGATAATATCCTATTGATTTCGAGGTTTTCAAGATGTTGTTTCTAGAAGTCTTCTAAGACTTATGTCACTCCAAAGTCTTGAAATTTTGAGGGATGAGAGTTGGAAGGTTTAGTGGCTATAGTCTACAAAGTATTGTGTAGAACACAAGGTTAAATATTGGTCGCTTATAATAGAGTTGGTGTTTAATGATTATTGACAACAAAGTCAATGGAGATTGATGCTATAAATAACCAAACTAATTATAGGGTTGACAGTTGGTAAATCCTAATATTCTACCACTGGTTCAATTGTAGTTTTTGTTCTTGTGCATGTTTATTTCCATTTATGCAAAATCTATAATAGAAATGCATACTTCATCCATAATATTTCAACAACCATAATATTTCAACAACCATAATATTTCCCATAGCCCAAGTATATTCATAGTTATGAATCTATCATAATTATGCCACAATTTTACTTATCATAATGATATGTAGGAAAGAACAATAAATACTGGAAAAAATACAAAAAATAAAAATAAAAGATCATGGTTCCATCTTCTACTATTCTACTCTCTTGTCTTTGCACTCCCACATTGGTACCCACTATTGGAGAAAAAAAAAACTCCCACATAAATTTTAATTCCAACTCAACAAGGTAATATATGCTACCATGTAACTATTGATTCACTTGCTCTGTCCAACCTGTTTTAAAATAAACATTACAATTTTACCTACTCTTCATGCTTATATGGCTTGATTACTACAATACAATCTTGCCCTTAACAATGGGGTGAATGCATTTCATGGCATTAGAATAGGTATGGGGGATAAATTGAAAGAAGAAAACATTACACCTTGAATCATGATTGGTGTGTATTGTATGAACCATTACACCAATCTCAAAGTCCAAAATATTTTTAAAATCTTTGCACAAATATTGAATCTGTGTTACAATGTTTGTATGCATACTACCATTACTTTAAACCCAATGTCTAAAGTTTTTTCATGTATATATAACTTAATTCCGGAAGCCTTTTGAAAAGTCTAGAATTAACAATTATTGGCCATTTGAAAGTTAGCAAATTTGAAAAGCACTAAATTCACTAGGGGGCCAACAGATGTTATAACAAGAAATATTCCCACCAAATATATATCATCAATTTCTTGAATTTCCCAAAGCGGTGATTTTTTTGAGATAAACATGTAGTTTTTATTTTATTTTATTTTATGAAATTAAAAATTCACCGTAATTTCTTTTTAAAAAGCACAGTGTGTGGCCATACATCATTAGTTTATTTGACATTGATGGTGAAAACAAAAAAATGAAAATGGCAAAAATTACATTCATATTTTTTTTCTTTGCATCCAACATACAAAAATAAATTTTAATATTTCAATTTCATTAATAAGGTTTATTATTTCGTAAATGTCTTCATTTACCAATTATTCTTTCATGATAATCCATTTTATATTGAAAATTGGGGAGTTCAAAATTCATTGCATTCATAGATATTGAAAATTGTGATTTATCTTATAATACTCAAAATCTAGCATTGTGATAAATATTTGGTTACATTAAACATTTAATATCAAAAGACTACATTTTTTTGTTACAAATATGAATGTAATGCCCTTGGCCCCAAGGGTAAGGTTTTTTTATGTTGCAATATAGTTCAACTAAATTTTCATCATGATTTGTCCCATATTTCAAAATTATTCTTTTTCCTATCCATGTAGGTGGAGAATGTCATGGAAATAATGTAGGTATTTACACTTGAAAAGGGTAGATTTTAAAATTATTTTAATATATAAAACATGGGCATGAAAGCTACATGCTAATTTGCCTTTTCATATTCATGTAGGTGAGAAGGACAAAGGAGTGAGGTAGATAAGCTTGGAAGAAGTAGGTTTGGAGAACCCTAATCAACATATATGGACACCATTTTCAAAAAAAAAAGGCTTGGAAACGAAGTTACTATTTGACAAAACATAGATCCCACAAAGAAATAAAATAAGTTCATTTGATATCTAAACTAATTATTCATAAATGATTCTTGCTCACATGGATGATTGTGTTTCTACCACAGCAAATGTTGATGTTATATTTGCCTAATATTATGTGAGAAATTAAGATGTTGTCAAGATTTTGTTCCAATCACTTGTCATGAAAAAATAATGCAAGTTTCAATTATTCTACACATTGCTTTTAGTTTTTGACTCAACATTTTTAATTATAAAATTTGAGATATATTTGCTTGCAATATTGCAAGGTTTTTAATCCTTGCCATTTGTTCCAAATATTCTTCAATATTAGGTTTTCAAACTTCCACTATATTCTTTGTAGAAATAATCTTGACAACACATATAAAAAAATTTGAATTAAGAAGAGCAAGCAATTAATATTGATTTTTATGTACTATTTATTGACATGGACAATATAAATTATTATATTTTTAGTAAATATGTTTGAGTTATGATCTATTTATTAATATTATATATGATGGTTATTTAATTACATATTATACATGTAAATTAAATTTTATCAGTAAAATTACAACTTATTATAATCATATTCAAATATGATTTTTTTAATCAAAAAGAGGTTTAAGATGTCTAAGAAAAATATCATTTATTTGATCATAAGAAGTCTTTTACCATTTGGAAGTTGGAAAATGAAAGAAAAACTTTCATTTGGGGGCCACCAAATGATGCAACAATAAATAATATAAATAAATTTATTTATCTTGTTTATCAAGAACATGGGTTCATGGAGTAGGTTTTTTACTAGCTTGTGCATAGTGAAATTATTGTCTTGCTTGAATTTACAACAATGATAATATGGTTCATGGAGACTAATTGAATGAAACTATTGATGTTTGCATGTCTTTGGTGTGCTTAATTTTCTGGTGTCTCTCTCCTTTTGCTCTTCTAGTGTTTCAATGCTTGGAAGAGGATGAACAGCACGGAGGGCCACACCAATTCGACACCATGGTGTTTAGTAAATCCAATATGACCAAGGTTTCAAGTCAAGTACATGCACAAGCAAGCTAAAAAAACTGACTATCAAGTTATAATACGTCTAAGCACTCAAGACGAAAACAACACCCTAAAATATCACTATGTTGTCAAATTTACCAGTTAATACAAAGATATTGTGGCTCAAATAACCTCATATGCCACTAAAATTTATTGGTGACATGAATAGGCTATGACCCTGAGCTATCAGAAAGTTGGAAGGGTGTCATGTTTTAGCATTAATTATGCTACTATGTTACTAAGGTGCCTTTATGAATGGAACATGTAATGCGAAATCCTGCAGCTATTTTTCAACATATTAGGTGACAAAATAGTGACCCCAAACCGAACTCCAACTTTGTGTTTCTTCCATTGTAAATAAAAGAGAATTATGGTGAAGAAGAGTTATTAGATGACAACATTATCAATGCAATACTAATTTTACAAAGTTCTCTTCTTGATCATCAAAGTACTTTGGGCAATGAAGGCACTATTATTGCCAAGCTTTTGCCTAACTTCTCTTTCTCTACCCCCACTAGCACCTACACTTGTTTCAATGCATGTAATTATGACCTCCTTCCACACTCCATACTCCTATTGGGCACCAAGTGGTGTAACTATTAATGAAAATCATTATAATTTTCATGTGAATGGAAATCAAACTACCTACTCCAAGTTTTTCAATTGTTGCACACATGTAGCAAAATTATTTATGATGATTTCTTAACTCAAAAACCCATAAATTATAACGAATTTTCCTTAATGATGTGTTGCCATCCCATTTGTATGTTGTCATGCATGTTTGTTCTAATTTTTATACCAAACATAAATAATATAAAACAATACAATATTACCATTAAGAATCTATAATTTTGACGATAATAACAACTTGATAAATTAATTTGAAATCTCCAAAATCTCAATCATAAACCTCAATGACAATAAAATATAACTAAGTTCAAAGATGAACGTTATTGTATATGCAATGAGTTAAAAATATTCACGTGTTGTCAATTTTATATGTATATTATATATGTACTCACACATGTATATTTTTACATTCAAGTTCAAATTATTATATTGGTTTTAAATCGATGAAGCATAGAGTGACAAATAAAATCCATGAATTTTGAAATTAATATGTTTTGTGTTTAGACTTATAATTGCATACATCAATGATGTCAAGTTTAAATACAAAAACATCATGCAACAATTGTATTAGAAAAACAATTCAAATCATGTCTAGTATAATATCATTTTGAAACAAATCTTCAAGTTTGGTAAAAGATTTCTTCCCACCACATTGTGATTGGTGAAATAATATTCAAGGGCGAACTTGGCAATGTGGAACCCAATGTACTTAATAACAAAACATAAAGTACATCAATCAAGTGAATTACATTAATGTACAATTAAAATGGAAAAAAAAATATAATTGCTTTACATATATTTAATTGAACATTGTTATAATCCATAAATGTTGTGATTATCCCAATGAATACAAGACATTGATCATTGTAGAATATTAATATTATTCTTGTAACATTGAGATTTGATTTATTTTTTCTTATTTCCATGTAGTGGTAAATTGGGAAATTATACTAATAAATTAATTGTGAATCATTTATAAGAACAATGTTCAACTTTGTCAAATTCAACATTTTTACCCATTTCCAAAATATATATATATAAATATTAAAATTTTAAATTAACTTCATAATTATATAATTATGGAAATAAATAAGGACCATGGAAAAGAAGTTGAACCTTGATATATTAATTCCAATTTAATATGTGTTTTCATATATTAAACTCCATTTATATGTAACGTTGTAACAATTCATCAATGTGTTGATTTGCATGATGATTTATTCAAATAATTTTGATAAATTTCAAAAGATTATGGCCATCCAAATTTTCATTTCAGTACCTTTTTTACTTAAGAAAAAATTCACAATTTATAAAGCAATATTATTAATTAACCTTACATTGCACAAGAAATTTTATTTTTAAAGTATTTTTTTCAATTGATGGTTAAATGTTGTCCATTAGAAAATAATATTCTAAAATTTCTACCCAAATTTGCAAATAGGAATACTAACAGCTTTTTATTAATTATAGAGGTCCATGTCTATATAAGTGATTATTAATATTAGCACTAGAAGAAAAACACTTTTAGTTGCCTAAGACAAGTCAAAATATGGAGTTTTTCTTCTAGTGTAGGGAAATTATTGTAGAAAAAAAACTTATTCTAGTGAATAAAATTAATATGCACCTAAATAATACATCAAACTAATTAACAACCAATATTGAAATGATGCTATGAAATGTTTATTGAAGTTGATAATTAATAACAATGTTGGTTAGTTATTGCATTTAGATCCTGTAAACGGCCAAGCCTTGAATTTAAATGTCTGAAATTTAAATGGATGAAACAAGGTAAACCTTTTCATCCATATAACATCATCTTGGTAGCCCAATCTGGAAAAAAGGTGGGAAGGAACATTTCAACTTGTGAAAGCTATGATTTAGGGTTCTCAAGCATCTTTCTCTTAGAGGGAAGTCCTTGTTTAGTCTGTTTAAGTAATTCCTCCCCAACCATAGTTTTGTTTGTGTCCCTATTATCTATTCTCGAGTTACTCCTCTTCATTCATGACACCAAGCTTTTTCATTTCATCTTTTTATTTGTATCATTGTTGTTGTCTTTTTCTTTCTTCCAATTTCGAAAACTCCAAATGTGGCCTTCCACAAATTGGAGCATCCAAAAGGTGCAAAATCTCACAATGTTATGTGGCGTCCAAAAGTTACACAAACAAACAACGATATACAACATCCGAAGGCTGCAAAATCAAACAATGCTACTATGAGTGTTTTGTGCACATTTCTTTTCCTTCAATTTTCTTGTTGTCAATCCTTCAAAACACAATAATCAATGTGTTTTTCATTTGGATTTCACCTCTACACTAAAGATAGGACCCTGCAGCTTCCCATCTTTCTTGTGAGACAAGGTCATGTATGAATTTCCAACCTCTCAATGCTTCTCCTCCTTTGCCATCTTTCTTTTTATATCTATTTTGATTTTTGCCCACCTTATAGAAAGAAATCAGGTAAACACCACATCTTTCGAGTCATCCTTCAATGAACATAATGACATGTTATTCATTATATGATTCTTCATTTTGATTTCTTCAATACATTATTTGCATTTAAAACCCTTAGTCACTCATCCAATTGAGTAACAAAGAGCATAATTTTAATACCCAGTTACTAAAAATCATTAGACAACAAGAAAACCGGATGTCTCAATTTCACCCCATGGACTTTCTTCCATTTCAAATACTTTCCATGAAACATGTTTTCTTCATACCTCGTTTGTATTTTATCATTACTTTAGTTAATTAGTTTCCCTATTATCATTTCAAGTGTTTTAGTTGATTCGATAGCATGACATGGGAATCCACATATTGAAATCGTCAGCACCTGACCATTACATGGCTGATGGACAACCCTAGGATGTTGCGAAATCAAATAGTCTGGCATCTACCAACTTGACATTTAAGTAGAAAGCAACCTTCCAATTCCATCCCAGGAAACGATCTAGGGATCGCCAGATCATCCATTTCACCATATCACAAAATTAAAAACTTCATGAGAAATCAATTTGGCAGTTGTCAGACCATCATTTCAAAATAACTCGTGGACACAATCTGGCAATTGATAAATCATTTTCCCACAAAGGTTTCGTCTTGGTGATCTGGCGACCACTAAATCAAAAAAACAACCTCGTGGTCATTAGGTTGTTGTTTTGTTGCTTTCAAGAGAAAATGACCCAACAACCACCAAGTTGTTATTTAGTTATTTTTGTGAAAGGACAACTTGGCGATTGCTAGATTGTTCTTTATTTACTTTTGCAAGAGGATGATTTGGTGGTCACCAAGTCATCCTTTCGCTACCCTCACGAAACCAAGGCCTAATGGTGGTCAAGTCTTCCTTTTGTTAGCCTCACGAGAAAACGACTTGGTAACCACCGGGTCGTTCTCTTGCTACCCTCATGAAAGCACAATATGGCGACAACCGAATCATCCTTTCGCTAGCCTCATGAGAAAAAAACATGGTGATCATTGGGTTGTCCTCTTACTTGCCTAGCGAAAAAATGTCTAACGATGGTTGGGTCGTCCTTTCGCTAGCCTAGTGAGAAAACAACCTAATGGTTACCAAGTTGTCCTTTCGTTAACATGGCTAAAAAATGACCTAGTAGTCGTGGAGTTGTCCTCGCACTAGCCCCATGAGAAAACAAGTTGGTGATCACTCAGTCATACTTTTGTTAGCCTAGTGAGAAAACAACCTAACGGCCGCCCAGTTGTTTCCTCACTAGCCCCGAAAGAAAATGATGTGGTGGCTATTTAGTCATACTTTCGTTAGCATTGCAAAAGAACAACTTGACAATTACAAGGTCCTCCTCTTGCTACTTTCACAAGTAGATTTTTTTAGTATATTAAATATTTTAAAGAATGATAAATGTAATTAAAGAAAAATATTGTAATTTATTTTTTTCATCAATCGAAATAACTATTACCTTGTAGCTTTCTGGAATACTATTGAATGATAAATGATAACATTTGAATTGACTTCATTATTAAAAAAAAATTGGTTGATTCCTATATCTTAGGCTCTCGACTTAATAGAAGCATTCTATTCAGGTTTGATGGAAACCATGGAAACATTGAATTCCAAAAATTTAGTTGATTTGTGGGAGCCAAAGGACAATCCTGGAAAACTTCACATTGGCTATGTTATTTTTTTAGACCCGTCTACTTTTTCTATCTATGGGGCCCAAGGTGATGCACCCCTAAGCTCCTTGATAGATTCAATTGTGAGTCGAAGGTGAAAACAACGAAAGGATATGGAGTTGAGCATGTTCCCTAGCTTATAGCACTTTGGGGGTAGAAGGGTGTGCTGGACCTCTGGGATGGGGATTAGGACGAGTGGAAAGTGGGTCAATTATTCACAAAGACCTACACAAACCAAACAACAAGTTAGTTGGTGCATAGTTGGAGCACTTTTGGTGCACGAACGAACCATGGGTAAACACAAATTCACAAGACTCACCACGGCCTGGACTTGGGGGAAGCCTCCACCTCCCCCCTTATAGTATTCTCTATGCGTGGCCACTGGGCTTGCACCTAAATGTCATTTTGTACTAGGACTCCCAAGTTGGGAGTCCCAAAATTCCCGAAATTGGGACTCCCACAACTTTGGAAGCCCATAATTTCTTGTGCATACCTTCAACTGAAATACTTTTTAAAACATAGATGTAGCTCTCATTGAAAGCTTTCCAACGATATGTGGCATGCCACCTGCACACAAGTAAATCAAGGTGATTCTTGATTTTTAATGGTCAGGAATGAAATTAGTAGTTTAGATCCCGGCTTTTCTTTTAGCCATAACTTATGTTTTAAGTACCCAAATGGGTCATGCAAGCCCATTTTAGACATCTACGTTCCAAGAACTTTCCAATGATAAAAGAAAATCTTGAATCTAATGAATTTTGATCCTTGTAATTACGTTCTGAAAATTCAAAAGTCCATCGGGACTCCAACTCCCAAAGTGCGAGTTCACTTGGGAATGTGAGGATTCCTTCACATTCTCCTACACTCCTAAGAGCATGAAATGTGATTCCCAGGTTTCATTCTTGGCTCGCACCTTTGTAAACCCTTGCCTTGGTCACAAGCCCAAGGTTAGGGTTGCGACATAAGGTCTAGAGGAATTCATCATTGTCTCATTAGAGACTATATTCCTTTTGTACCAAGAATAGGCGTTCTTTAACCCGACTCCAACATTACAAAATTGTAGATTATATGAAAAAAAATGCTGCTTCTGGTTCATAAGCCAAGTGACTGTTAGATTAGAGCATATTAGAGATGAAACTATTAATAATCTTACTACAAAGAAGGTGGTTTGTCTGAGTGCAGTTTGAAATGTTAACACATCTGGAAAGCACTAAAATGACCACGTTTTTACTGAAGGGCTCCTTGTGTTTTTAGGGGGTGAGTCCAATGAGAACTGTAACTTACTATTAATGAAGATGATGTGGCAAGCTTGCGTAATTTAGAAGGCATGCGCCAAAGAGAATCCCTACCATCCAAGCGTAATAGTTGGTGCAAAAATGAATGTGATATTTTAGATCCTAAAGGTGAATTTCCTCACAAAAGGTTGTGTGACGACATCTAATATGAAAGAAGCAATTTTGGACGACATTCTTGGTCATGATCATGTCAGCTTGACCATTCTCTACTATCTTGGAAACATCTTAGCAGTAATGACTATTTGGAAATGGATGTTAGCTTAAACAACTATGGAGGGATTTTTGTTGAAGGAGCTTTTGCGTTCATATAATGAAAGCTATGTATTTGAAGTGGATGTGGAAGGAATGACTGGTGTGAAGAAAAAAAATATAGTTTCAACAATAGAAAATGGAAGAAGATCGTGTTCATAAATTCCATCTTGAGGATAAAAAAGGTGTTGAACAAGGAATCTTGTTGTGGAGTAGGGGTGGTGATGTGTTGTTCCTTAAACTATTGTCAACATTTCCCTCACCAAATGAAAGGAATTCTTGAACACGAATTCGAAAACAAGTCATTTGAAGAGAGATCCGCCCACATGTTGGATATTCCAAGAAGGCTGCATCGAAGAAGAAATTGCAATTGTGCAAAATTTTTGATGCTTCAAGAGAGGGATGTTTGTGAAACTGCTTATTACAAAATCATGTGAATTTCTAGGTCAATTTACATGAGTTACAAGTAGGAAAGCAAAAGAAGGTGTAAGATTCTACCACATCAAATAATGGGAATCAAAAGCAACGAACCCTAGTGATACAAGCCAAATCAAACATTCAGTCCTTGATTGAATAATGTGTTGATGTAATGCCGCATCAAATGAGGGGAATCGGAAATGGAAGAGAAGAAGTTTGTCTCCTTCTTCCAGATACCTGGAAGGCAATGCGAAAGCATAGTGACCAAGTAAGCATGGAATGATTCATTTTTGTTGTGTTGTATGAAGATTGTTAACTTTTCAATTAAAGTTTCATTCAATGGCCACTAGATCAAGTAATGAAATGCTTAATATTGTCTTATTCAAGCATTGTTTACAAGTTGATTTTTCACGAAATCTTATAATCTTGCAATTCTTGACTTTTTTCGACCTAGTGGCCACAAGGCCTATAGAATAACATGGCTTTAATTGAAGTTGCAATAGATATTTAATGTTCTTATTTGTCATTTTGAGATTTTGTTTCCCCTCACACTTGCATATTAGCAAGGAGTTGCAAGTTGGAAATATCTTATAGTCTGCTATGAGCCAGTTGAGAAAGAAAAAAATCTGAACATGGATGTGCAAAAGAGAGGATTTGTTTTTGCCAAGTGTACCGTTTGTGAATCCTTGAAGGATTTGATATCAAAAGCTAGAAAAAAAAACCCTCGTGTGAAAGAACATGAAATTAAATTAAGGAAACATATCATTCACCAAAAATTTTGTCGACATTTATATCACACTTAAAAAGCTGAATATGTGCAATCTAAAAAAGATTTTTTATGGGTAGTTCATGATAAGATGGATCATTCTAAAACAATTCTACCCCAACTTCAAGTGAACAAAATGGTGTCCAAGTTGGGGTAGTTGTTTAATGACATTGATTAGAATGATTGCTCATGGACATGGGGACAAAGCCTACACTCAATATTGAGCTTTGGTCCAATGATCCTAATTTCACAATTGGGTTGCTTCTGCACTTGTTTCATAGTCTTGAAAAGGAGCTAGTTAGGAAGTCATAAGTTTTGTTTGAATTTGAACCCCATAACACATTCTTACAACAAAATCTGCAAGGAAGTTTCGATTATTTGAATGCATTGAAGCATGTAAATGAAATTGTGGTGTGAAGCCATTGCAAAGGAAACTACTTCTTTAGGTGGACAATTGTGTGAAAAATAACAATAACTGTCACCTGTTGGTGTTTCTTTCCTTGTTAATTGGCCATGAAGTTTTTGAAGAAGTTTAATTGGGGTTTTTTGTAGTTGGGCACACACATGAAGAATTGATGGAAGTTTTGGATATTTGTTGATGAAATTGAGAGAGCAAAATAATTATGGCATGGTAGATTTAATGAAAGTTTTCATGTTTTCCCAAGATCGTCCATTCATTCCATAATTCATTTAGGAAATCCCTGATTTCAAATCTTGGGTCAAAGGATATTTGAATGATGGTTCGAACATCATTGTTAGTCATATGGAGATGCATTTGTTTCGGTTTTTTGTGGAGGAGGTAAGGTGGCTGGTGATACAATACAAAACATTTCCTATTGATTTTCTTAAGAGCTTTAAAGGGGCTTGGTTGTACGATTGTGGAAGGAGCATGGCATTGGATGGCCAAAATTGTTAGTGGGGGTTTCGAATCCTATTCCATTTCGCTCGATATGGGGAAATGATGAATTGAGGGTAGGCGAGAAATAAAGGTTCATAAGTAGTAGGATTTCAAAGTATATTGAGTTCTGGAAGTTGGGGATGTTGAACGATGATTCGTATTCTAGAGTTATGGGTCTTTATGTGAAATACTTGGAGAACACTTTGGAGGTATTATCAAAACCTATCTCGTAATAAAGTTATGTTATGTTGGAAAGCTTTTGGCCTTTTAACAATTGGAAAGCTTATTATGAGCACACATCCATTCCTACAATTGTAGATGTTGACCTTAAAGATCTTGTCATCTATCCATACTATGGCCTTAGAAACATGTGCCCTTTTTTGAACACTATTGCATACATGTCTTTTTGTGACTTGTTTGTTGGTAATTTTGTTTTTGTGCGGCCTACAAACCCTAAAGTTTATCCAATGTGGATGGGAAGGGCCGAAAGTGATGTTGTAAGAGATCAAGAGAATGAGAATTATGAAGTCTATGTTCAATTCTGGGTTCCTATGAGATTGGGAGCCAAAAATGATGAGGAATTGTATCATAATTGTTGGTTGAGCAAGTGGAATAGTAATCATGCAGACCCCAAACAATGGGTCGAAATATCTTGTGTCATGTTTTTTTTTTCGGCTAAAAATAATATAATAATTCATTCCATGGTAAGTATTAATGCGACCCATGCATCTAAGGTAAAAGCTAATCTTGATGTAGTTGACAATAACTCATGTGCATTGTAGTTGCAAGTTGAATTTTTTATGAACTAATAGAAATTTTTGTGCTATTTTATGGTCGTTACAGTAGGTTTAGTCTTTTTTTCAAGTGGGATTTCAATGCTTTGGAATTATTCAATTTGCCTATGGGCGTTCATTGAGGAAAATATTAATGTTTATCCTCTTTATAAACATTCCAATGTGCTGACCTCTATCAATATGGACATTGCTTGTTTTAAATTGTCATTTAAAGTGTGCATGAAAAATATTATAAAGGTGATGAATGGAAATTTTCTTTTTAATGTCATGGGTGGATGAATTTTTGATCCACATTTGGTGGCATTAATGATAAATACAAAACAAAAGTTGAAGTCATGTATTTAAGTATGATTTGTTGTTGGCAAGGTTTAATTTTCATTTCAGCCAACTAGTTCAATTTATATTAAATTCAATGAATTTTAATTTGAAGATATTGGTTGCAATTGACAAAATAGGATGAAAATGATTACTTGAAATTTGGTGAACATCACATCGATTAGACTTGAGTTTACAAGTTTAAGTTGACATAAAACATGTTTGAGTTTACATGTTTTTGTGTAAATTTTATGAAAATTAATTAAATATGCTTGAAATTCTAATACTTTGGAAACCACTAGATAATCATATTGAATTTGAATGAAATTTCAAGTTTTTAATGAAAATTATGAAAGTGTGTGATGCACCCCTAAATTCTTTGATAGGCTCAACTACGAGTCTAAATGTGAAAACAACGAAAGGATAAAAAGTTGCGGCACGTTCTTTAGCTTGTAACATTTGGGGGGTAGAAAGGGCGTGTTGGAGCTCCGGGATGGGGACTAAGAAAAATGACAAGTAATTCAATTCCTCACACGGACTTGCACAAACCAAACAACAAGTTGGTTAATGCATAGTTGGAACACTTTTGGTGCATGAACGAGTCACGGGTAAACACAAACTCACAAGACTCATCACAACCCGGACTTGGGGGAATTCAGCACCTTTTTCCTTATAATATTCTTTGTGCTTAGCCATAGGGCCAACACCCAAATGTCATTTTGTCCCAGGACTCCCAAGTGGGAATCTCGAAATTTCCAAAATTGGGATTCTTGCGACTTTGGAGGCCCATAACTTTGTGTGCAAAGCTCCGATTGAGGTGAGGTCTAAAGCAAAGTTGTAGCCCTCATCAAAAGATTTCCAACGATATGTGGCATGCCACTTGAAAGCAAGGAAATTGGGGCGATTTTTGACTTTTAGTGGTCAGGAGTCAAATTGCCAATTTGACTCTCGACTTTTCTTTTGGCCATAACTTATGTTTTAAATACCCAAATGGGTCATGCCAACCCATTTTAGACATCTACGTTCCAAGGGTTTCCAATGATATAAGGAACTTTTCAATCCAATGAGTTTTGACCTTTGTAATCGCCCTTTGAAAATTCGGGAGTCCATTGGGATTCCAATTCCCAAAGTGGGGGCTCATTTGGGAGTGTGGGGGTTCATTCCCTCACACTCTCTTGCACTCCCGGGAGCATGAAGTGTGACTCCCGGGTTCACTTTTGGCTTGTGTTTTTGCAAGCCCTTGCCTTGGTCACGAACCCAAAGCTAGGGTTGCAATAATGTGTGTTGGCATGGTGGGAATGTCACCTAAAAAGGAAGGGTCCAAAAATAACGCGACCCCTCAATCGTGCTCGCTCAGACAAAATGTGAATGGAGGTCTAACTATCAAACCAACAGCATAACAACGGCACTAATCTGAGTCCTAAGCTTTTGTTCTCTTACTCCGCTAAGCCCCCAATGAGAGGCACACATTACCAATGTAGACTCCTCTTTTTTGGTCCTCCACAGACTCAACGATTGCTTAGACAAAACCAACAAGCCAAAATCTTATATGGTAAGTTTCATTAGCTCAAAATTTACAGAGTTTCTCCCGACAGCACAAGCTTGCTTCATTCCTGAGTATTCATCAGACATCTACCAATCCTACTTAGCTAGGTCATTGGCGCAGCGGAGAGTTACAACAACCCAGCCAAGTTCTCACCCAAAATAGACATAAGGATCCACAGGTGTATCTGCCTCCGAGCTCAACTAACATCTTTTGCTCCCCCTTCCAAAAGTTCTACCACCCTCCAAAAGATCCCCCAAGGCCTGCAGTCTGTCCTGCCATAAAATCCGACTTCCCCCGTCAAACCTCCATCCTTCCTACCTTTTTCCGCCGCCATCTCCTTTTCTCATCAATGCGACGCCATCCTGCTTCATCAAATGCGCCGCCTTCCTCCTACACTTCCCATGCACTCCATGCACGATCAGTACTAACCCCTTCCAAAATGATCAAATCCGCTGTCTTCCTTAATGAATGTGACGGCAAGATCAACTCTGGAACCCTGATCATCAAACCTGGTATTCACACAAGATGCACATTCACAGGGTCCTTGTTCGGCCACTCCCTTTTTGGTTACATATGTCACCCCTCCCTTGTTGAGAAAGCTGAGTCCCTTAGCTTCTCTTAGTCTGGTGGAGCATAATAGATTTGAAGATCTCTGCAAGACCTCTCCCACTGACGTCCATCACCATCTTGGATGATGCATATCCGGCAGCTTTCCTCAAAATCAAAGTTGCCCTTGCCATCAGTATGGCCTACAAATTGGTATGGACCTTCCCAGCTTGCAGTGAGCGCCCTCTTCTTCCCTAGTTTCTTCATCTTCACCATGGTTTCTCCTACAACCAAACCTTCAAACAGATGCTTACCCTTTCTGGTGGCATAAGTGCTTTTCTGTTTTTGTTGTGCCTACTCCACATTGAGCAGGACACTCTCATGAATACTTGCTATGAGCTCCACCTTCTTCAGGAATTGTGCTGCAACAACTTCGACATCAGCACTATCATCAGTTACGTCAGTCAAAGCATTCAGGTAGTTATCAGCCCTGAGACGTGGTGAGCGACCAGTTAGAATCATGAATGGAGAGAACTTTGTACTAGCTTGGATCCCACATCTATATCCAAACATGATCTTGGCCAGGTGCTCGTCCCAACAATCTACACTTGTAGGATTCGCAGTAAGAATAGTGATACCATGCTTGATGGTTTTAATCATGCGTTCCGCCATCCCGTTGCACTGGGGCCATTGAGGTGCAGTGCGCTGGTGCTGGATGGCATAATCCTTGCACATCACATCGAACTCTGCAGCCCACTCCCCTCCATTGTCAGTTAGTACAAATTTGGGAACTCCATACCTACAGACTATGTCATCCTCTAAAAACTTGGCGGCAGTTTTAGCTCCATGATCAGCCACCGCCTTTGCTTTGCACCATTTAGAATAATGGTCGATGGCCACCAGAATGTATCTGTTGCCTGACTTAGTCTCAGGCAATGGCCCAACAGTGTCCATAACAATTCTATGAAACAAATCACAGATGGGTATGGTCTTCAATTCCTCATCTCCAGAACGGATGCTACCCACACTCTTCACCAGCTGGCATTGCTGGCATCCTCTAACCACTGTCCGGACATCTTCAGTGCGATTATGCCAGAAGTACCTTTGACAGATCTCAGCCAATGTCCTTTGTTCTCCAAAATGTCCGAGATCTTCATGCATCTGGATCACCAGTTGAATCCTTTCCTCCAGTTTGGGCACATACAGCCCTTTGAAATAGAGCTTCTGCCCCTTCCAGTAGTAATTGTTTACCCTTTTCCTAGCCCTTTTTCCTTCCTCCAGGTCCACAGTATTAGGTAAGTGACCCTCCTTCAGCAACTCCAAGCATGTGGTGTCTTGCCAGATGTCAACACGCCTTGCCTCTACACCATATATCTCGCCCTCATTTGATTCAATGAGATTCGACTCATGCTTCCCAAACTCA
>Ga0116227_10005450_pt1 | contig 26788 bp, 17 predicted proteins | sample S1TSphgellanicum_FD_89693 | JGI IMG/M metagenome (GOLD analysis project Ga0116227, IMG submission 89693) | Host-associated microbial communities from peat moss isolated from Minnesota, USA - S1T2_Fb - Sphagnum magellanicum MG | ecosystem: Host-associated > Plants > Peat moss > Unclassified...
ACCCTAAACCTAATGGTTAAGTTAGTAGGGTATGTAATTAATAGAGTAGCTAGGTTAGTAGGGTAGGTGGTTAGTACAATAGCTAGGTCAGTAAGATAACTAGTTATTAGGGTAGCTGTGTCACTAGGTTGGTGCAATACTTATGAGGATAGGAAAGTGAGCGGGTAGCTATGTGTGAGGTCAGGTCCAGGAAAAACGGCCAAGAACCAAAAAAAAAAAGAAAAAAAAAGTACAGTGGTTAGCAGCCAAAAGAAATCGACTGTGATGAGCCCCATCCGGCGCCGAATGAAAAAACGCAACCCATCCAGTGGACAGAACGGCCAACTGGTGCATTGGTGGCTGTTAATTCACTCTGGCCCTCATCTTCCCTCTTGGGACTGTGACCCTTCTTTGAGCTCAAGGCTTTTAACTTTGACAGACAAGGGTTATATTATTAGTGTATTAATATACACAGGTGGTGTTAGAATTAGCTTGTGTGTATATGTGCAAATGTTATGGCTAATGGAATTGCTGGATTTGGATTTGGTGGTCAGATTAGTTTTTCTTAGTTATCTTGAGTCAACTAATAGTTAAATGTGTAATAAGGTTTGTTAGAATTTTAAAGGACCAATGGAAATGGTCGAAAGGGACACAGTTATTTTCAATGTTCAGCAGACTAGGGTTCTGTGTAAGCTTGAAAATGTTTGTTTTTTCGACCAATGAGATTGGTGGATTTGTTTTCTTAGTTATCTTGAGTGAACTAACAGCTCAATATGAATAGCTATTTCAAGACAGGGTTTTAGCACTTTGTAGGGTATCTTCTTCCTGTACCTTTTTCTTTCTTTTTTTCCCTTCAAAGCAAGTGAATCATAGTGTTTAATGTAATGACAAATTTTTGCATTGCCTTGACATCCCAGCTTCCCTCCCGCCTAAAAAACTGAAGTATTCTTTCCCAAATGCTTGGTTTTTCTTTAAATGTTTTGCCAAACTCCTATTTCCATTAATGCATGAATCTCTCAGGTTGGGAAAAAGAGGGAGTTACTTCATAATTTACAGGCACCCATTTTTTTCTCTTCTTTTTCATCTCCAAATTGGATGCATTTTGAGAAAGTACATCAAAAGTTCCATCAACTTTTGGACCTCCACTTCCTGACATTGACATGAACTTGAAACGCATATGAAGCATAGATATGTTGGCAAAAATACTATTTAGGGTTTTTTTGGCTGTTATTTCATGCTTGTCACAAGTTTTCCAAACCACAACAATAGACCAATCAGAAAAGCATTTTAAAAAAAAGTAATTCAATGTATTCAAATAGCATATTTTCATAAAACAAAGGAAAATTTTGATTTTTTTTTCACATTTCAAGACTTCTTTTGATCATCCAGAACACGTTCTGGTAGTACAGTGACATTTTAAGATGGTTTGGTCATTCCAAGTTGCAAGTGATCAGACAATAAAATTGACACGTCGCCCCTCTTAACAACCCAATACAAGAAATAACAAGCTTGGGTGGCAAGTATTTGTTTAAAAGGGAAATCTGAAATAGAAACGATGTAAAGTGGTCAAATGTCAGGTCCTGTCATGATTGTCCACACCATTTGAACAAAGTGCAAAAGTTCCTTTTGTGCAAGAACTCTGTCTTTAAATACCTAGCTGTCTATTTGAACTGTTAGTCAGTTCAAAATAATTAAGAAAACAAATTAAAACCACCAAAAATACACCAATCCCATTGGCCTGAAAAAAATCTTCAGACCTACACACAACAATCCTATGCTGTTGAACATTGGAAATAATGTGTCCGATTGTACCATTTTCATTGGTCTTCTAAAATTTGCACAACCCTATCAAACCCAGTTACACATTTAAAGGCTAACTCACTCAAGACAACTCACCCAAAAAAAAAGCAAAAAAAACTTAAACTGCAAAATGCAACAAGTCCATTGGCCATACCATTTTTTCTTCACACTCACACACAAGCCTATTCATCACCCTCCATATATTAAGCTTGCTTTACATTATTGTGAGAGACCACAACCATGGAAATGTTGAGAACAATGTTTTTCTTTTCATTTTGTCCCAGTAAGGTGTTTGGCTACCATCTACCCATAGTGGGGTGTAAGATGGCATATTTTTTTTAAGACTTGTAGCTCCAATTGGCTATGCACAATTTTTTGTCTCTCAAACTGGCTGTGTTAAGAAGTCCATGTTCAAACTTTGTGATGAGCACCTAAAGAGTGTTATGAGTTCATGTAGTGACAATTTTTTTCACATTGAAGTTTATGAAGCTATTAGATGCAAAACAATGTTAGATATAAGGCAATAAACAACCTAACATGATAAATTTTGTGATCAAACTAATGTGAAGAGGTGTGAAGATATGTGTTTGGTCCTACCCATTGCTAATATGGGTCTTATCTTGTGGTTGCCATCTTTGCACCACTTTTGCTTCTCAAATAAACAATTATGACTCACAACGCAAAGTGCAAATAGTTATAAGTAAAGAGCACAAATATTCAAATTCTAGACATAAGTATTAGTAAAAAAAATTAAAAAAAACACACAACACAAAATAATAAAAGATAAAATAGAAACAATATTGAAAAGGGAAGAAAAAAACACATTCAAAAATGAGAACCTTGAAGTAGAAGTGATTGTCAATATACCCCATGAAAAGTTACACCTAACTTAATCTAGGCATCTTATAGCTCAAGATCTCAACAAAATAATAGGCATGGTGCTTGTAAACTTCAACATAAGAGCAATAAGCTCTCTTGCAACATGCATGCCACAAATTTTTTAACTTTTATGACAGTGCAAAATGGAACATGATTGATCAAATGTAGTTATAATACGGTGAATTGGTAGGAAGTAAATAAAGTGCATGTATCATAGAGGAAGTGAAGTGCAATCCAATAGTTGTCAATAAACCCATGAAAAGTTGCATCTAACTTAATCTAGGCATTTTATAACTCAAGATCTCAACAAATTAATAGACATGGTGCTTGTAAACTTCATTATAAGAGCAACAAGTTCTCCTGCAACATGCATGCCACGAATTCTTCAACTTGTATGACAGTGCAAAATGGAACATGATTGATCAAATGTAGTTGTAATATGGTGAATTGCTAGGAAATACATAAAGTGCATGTATCATAGAGGAAGCGAAGTGCAATCCAATAGTAAACAAAGCTTGAACACTAAGAAATTTGAAATCATAAAGAGCAAATACTACAATACCCAATTTTGGATTCTCCACAGTTCACATGACAAATGCTTGTCTTCAAGGTTGTACCATCATGTATGACATACACATATGTGTGTTAATCACAAGAGTTTAACATGCTCCAAACTGGATAACATGACTTCACATGCAAAAATCAAATTGCCAAAAATGACAAACTATAACACACAAATTGTTGAAAAGTGGGTTGTCAATGTAAAATGCTTCTATTATGTATATGAAATTAAACACAAGAGATTAAGTGACATATATATAGTCTAAAACACATACCTTAAAATATGTGTAAAAGACCTTCAATCTTCAAATCCTTGCACATCTTTGATCCATGGACACTGCAATAGAAGGTGGGCAATTCAAAGGAATATTTTCAAGTTCCAAGTTTGCAAAGCATCCATAAGACCCCTTTGACTCAACAACATGTAATTGTCTTCCAAGCTACACCTTATCAAGACCATATGCTGGAACATTTGTTTTAATTCATGTGAAAAATCCCTCTATCCCCTATGCATCTTCTTGTGCTACCCTTCTTGAACCACCTCTAGAACACAATCATTTGCACTACCTTGTAACTTTTTATTTGAACTAACTTGGAAAACAAATACACAGCATGCACTAAAAGAATTCTTATCCATTCCAACCCTACATTTGCAACTTCTATGCAACTAATGTCCAAACCAACTAACTTTGCAACTACAAACATTGTAGTCCTATGTGTCAGCTCAGTTGCAAGTCTTTGTAGTTGCATATGTGACTATAGTGGGGGTGGAGCCAATTTGTAGTTGTAAATGCAACTAAAAGTTACAACTATTGTATGTTTAATTGAAAATGTAGATGAAAAGTTGCCACATGTCATCCAATAATGGTTACATCCGATGATGGATGAAAACTTAATTGCTTTTGCAACTATAATGTTTTTTTTTGCGACTAGGATATTAGCATATTTTGTCAATTGTACAAAGATGCCCGTACCACATGCATGGTAATTTTTTAAGTATAATGCATTCAATTATTCTTCCATGGGTTCCTTTTATCGTATCCATATTATTATGAATTATGGGTATTCTTTGTTAACATCCATTAATAAATATTTTATTTGGTTCCATTGAATAAATCAATCAGTCTTTCAAGTCATAAATCAATCAATTATGACCATTGTTTCTTACATTACCATTCAATTTGAACAAAAATAGTAACTTCATAACTCGTGACCTCTAAGCTTCAACAATAATATTTAATGTAGTGACAAGCTAGCCAAGAAGACATTATTTTCAAGCTCGTGCTATCTAAACTAATGGAGAAACCATGTTGACCTCATCTTTAATTATTCTACTTATTCACCTTGAAATTTACAAGCTACAACAAACCCACAACAACAATGTGCACAAAGGTAACTATATTTATTTGGATTGAAAAGAAAACATAATTACAATTCATAATTTGTTTGTGCAAAAAAATCAAAACAAGAATCATAGTGCAAAAGACATGTCAAATATAACTCAATATTAATATCTAATATAATAAACCTATCACATAGAAAAGGAGCCACAAAATCCATTTGCAAGTCAAACCTTTTAATTCAATTTGAAATGATAGCTTCAATGTGATGGTCTAATCAACAATAGATGTTCACTTTGACTACATTTCTTTTCAAAATCAAAATCTATTCATGCCACATCATCCATTCCGAAATTGCCACACAATGCTTGAACAACCAAGAAAGTTTCTTCTCTATTCAATTCTATTGCACCTACTAAAACCTTATTAATATTTAAATCTACAAATTCTAACAAGACTTCAAACCCAACCACACCACCACGCATGTCAATGCAATCATCACATGTGTTTGCCACAACTTGCCAACTTTTGGGCTTTTTATGAAAGACAACTTTCCACCATGGTGTCTTGGGCTCACTCCAAAAAAACACTTGTTGAACTTGTGAAGGAAATACAAAAGGTTCATCAAATTCATGCAACAAGTGTTTGAAATTTACAAATAAAAAACCAACTTTATCTTGTTTATAAATAAGGTTTCCTCCACCACAAGAAAACATGACTTTTTAGAAGGTCCAACTTGACGGAAATGTCCACATTGACCAAGGGGGATGGTTGTTTTGACTAAAGGCCTAGGGCATGAAAGACACAAGTTACTTTTGATTGAGACATTTAACTAAAGTAATGTTTTTACCATGTGACAAACCAAACATTTACTCAAAAAGGCCAAGGCTTAATCAAATTGACCATAATTAATGGCGATTATGATTTACAATTAGTCAAATTGACCATTTTGATTTGACACTTAATCAAATTAACCATACAAATTTGGTTATTTAACCTACAAGTTCATTTTGCATAGGGTACATACCAAACCTAAATTCATAGCTAATAGGCCTTAAGTTAAGCATATTACACCTAGTAGCTACTTATAAAATTTAATAGGCTACTTACATGCTACCTTTATGCACATGTAGGTATTTAAACTTAATACATTAATTAGTTAATATTTAATAATTGATAGTTAATACTCAATAATTTATGATCAATATTTTATATAATTAATTAGTCACCAAATAAATGTCAATTAATAACCAAAATTTATCCATCAACTTGTTAACTGATCTATTATTATTATTGAATTATCAAATTTATCTAATTTTTAGTTAATAATATTTTTAAAATATATTTATTGATAATTATTAATTCATAGTAAATAATCAATAACTAGTAATTTAAAAATTTAAAAATCAGTAATTAATAGTATATTATTATTATTTAATGTTTCATATTTAATATTTAATAAATAGTAGTTCCTACGAAATAATCAATTATTCATCATTGATATTATTTATTTATTTATAATTTATAGTAATTCATCAATCATTTAAAATTGTTTTTATTAATTACATATAGATAGCCTATCCTATTAACTAGGTTAGTAACCTAAGCCACCTAAGCTACTTAAGCCTACAAGGTAGGTAGATTAAACTAAACCACCTAGGCTTATTAGGTAGGTATGTAGTTTAACCTAAACTACCTAGGCCTACTAGATAGGTACATAGCTTAACCTAGGTTACCTAGGCCTATTCGATATGTCTAACCTAAGCTATGCCACTTAGGCTTATTTAGGTAGGTACCTTTGCCTATTAGGTAGGTATTTTAAGCTTAAACCTACCTAATAGGTTAGGCTACCTACTTTGTATGCATAGGCTAAATCTATTAATAAGTTAGTAGGTACCTACATAGCCTATTAAATATCATAGGCATAGATAACTTACTAGGTAGATATAAACATAGACATAGTAGGCTTAGTAGACTATAACCTACAAGGCCTATAAGGCCTAATAGATTATAACCTACATGTTACTTAGGTACATGCATTTATTAATAGGTAAGTTGTTTTTGTAAAGGATCTTTACAATGTATTCGAAAATCAACAACTTCAAACTATGTCTTTTCAATTATAAACTTCATGGTTGTAACATGCGATGACAACCTTTTTTTGTTCTATGGGTTTACTTATTGGTGCATCAATTACTAAATTTTATTTAGATAGACAAAAGGACTGAAAGGAAACTTGCATATAACTACATTGATCCTGGGTTTTAAAGTTCAAAATTATGTCAATTTAATTTGAAATAGGAGAGAAACCCTACAAATGAGACTTACAGATAAGGACCAAGTTCATGATTTTTGAAGTAGTGAAACATGTTAGTGGATATAGGGTTCATACATAAAAAAATAACCTACAAATCACTTCAAGCACAATGTTTAAAATAGGAAAGACAAACATTCAAAAGATAAAGAAGTCCATTCAAAGTAGACCTACAGATAATTCCTTGATTTTTGAAATGTTGAAACATGTTAAACTCAATATTTTTGTAACTTGTCCTAAAAAATACTTGAATTTTCCCCAATCCATCATAATTTTTTGTTAGTCATTATTGAATAAATATGAATTTTTAAAAGTGTGTAGATTCTTTATAGATTCAATGTTTCATTTTGAAAAATGATCAAAATTTTAAGTCATCACCAAATATTAAAATTTCACATTTTTAAGTTTTATATACTCTAAGTTATAACTTAAATTTTTTTTTCATGTACATTATAACCCATTTATATGTGAGAAAAGACTTTTGAAATCTTGAAATTTTGAAAAAAATTTGAAACATTTTTTGAATTTTCAAAGTTTTAAAATTTCACATTTTAAAAATTATGCGTGCTTTTTGAATGTGGCTAATATGTTTTCATCAGGGTCCAAATTTTTTGAGGTGTACAAAAATCTTGTTGTATTGTCACCTTTTTTTTTCTTTTTTACCTAGTTTTTTTTTTCCATGTAAAGATGCATTTATGGATGATTATGATGGAATCTAAAATTATAATGGTTTAAAATATAATCCTTTTGAAAATTTTGAGATTTTTTGATTCATTATTTTATATGGGGATCAAAATATAGAGTAAAATAAGACTATAGTAAGAACTAGGCCTTTTTCATCTTGTGTGATACATTTCAAAAGATTTTCATACGTCATCTATATTTTTTTCAATGAATTTTTTTTAATTATATGAATCCTTTTGATAGTCATTTGCAAAATTGATTCCTTTTGATGCAATAGGTTTACATTTTCAAACCTTCCAAATTAAGACCAAAATTTAAAATTAGATCAAATGAATTTTTATTTTATGTTCTTCGACATTCATATGAGTGAAAAAGGACTAATTTGTTATGATTACTATGGTTTTAGATGATAATAAAATAAAAAGAATTGATTTTGATTGAGTATGTCTAACATCCGATGCTTTTTTAGTTCCTAGTTACAAGTTTTGACCCTTTTGCTACATATTCTTTTAATGGTTCCAAAGTTTCTTATGGGACTATTGATAATAATTCTATGTTATTTGAAATTCCAAAAACATGTTCTCTAATTTTTGTTATCAATTTGCTACTGGGAACTCTTCTACACAAAATTTGGATCTTAATTCCCAAAAAAAATCCTCCCATGTTTTGGAGGCAAAGATACACATTCAACAAACATCCATTCTAGGGCTTTTGAAGGAGGTCATGGATTAATTTACCTTTTAGCAACCAAAGAGGAGTTATTAGGATTAAAATTGGAAGAAGAATTTTTGAAAGACATTTTTAATAAAAGGGAGGAAATATTTCACCAAGCAAATAGTAAATGCCTGCAATATAATGCTTAAAAATAATTACAAATTAGTACTTAAGCAATTTCAAGATAAAGAAAAATGACAATAAAAACATACAAAACAAGATTTGAAAGATACAAGATTTGAGAGTATTTTGAAAAATAAAATAAAATGTAAGACATCTTTTTAAAAATTCCAAACAATGGGAGAAAAAAGGAGTTATGCCAGCAATTTAGTTGAGCTTAGTTGTCACAGAAACCTCGACTACTGTTACATTTGGGTAGTGAAATTTCAAACCTCCAAGCTACACCAGGCAAGTTCCTGCAACATGGAAAGCTTTAGGTGTAACGACAACAAAAGAACAGAAAGAAATAATATCCCAAAGTTCAAACTAAACAAGCCAAAATGAAAGACCAAAAAAAGAAAAAACTGAAGCTGCCAGCATTCAAACTTTATGCAAGAACGAATTTTCTTTTTTCAAACTGCCAGAAAAAGAATTGAAACTCAATATACAAAAACAAAAAAGGAAAGAAAAAATTCAAGCTCCTACAGAAAGAAGCACTCAAATCCAATACGCAAAACGAAAAGAAAATTTAAAAAAAAAGCTACTAGAAAAATAAATGTTCAAACTCAATATGAAATTTTTTTTAATGTGATTCATGGAGCTCAGGAGCGTTATGACTATAATTATCATATTGGACGACGTCTTTCTTTGTGTGCAGTAATTGTTGGGAGTTCAAGTTGGAAATTCGTTTGGAAAGTGTATGTGTGTGCATTTTGCTGTGTATGCAGATATCTTGATGAGCTCCTGAGCTGCTGCTCGCACATGATTAAGGTCCCTAATCAACTAATTTGCAGGAGAATTTGCAGACCCCTGTGATTTCACGTGCTGCTGTTGCTACACGGACATTCAATCTTTTGATGAAATTAAGAGAATTTAAACTCTTGTGTACTGTTCTCACTTGCAGTTACTGCAATGATCATCACATTCCTGCATCTTCAGATTTCAACGTTCAAACCTAATTGATTATGTATAGTAGGACGTAACACATGCGCAATATGAAAAGGCATACATGTCTGCAAAATGAGATATGCAGAGCTCGTCATATTTAACTGATTTTTTCTCATCAGTCCTGAGCGTTGCTGAACGTGGAATTCTAAGGATCCTGATACTGTTAAGAGCCGCCTCAGGAGGGTAACATTTGCATGTCTTTTGATTGATTCTAAGTCACAGTTTCAAGAGAGATTTTTTCTACCAACGAGACCAGGATCATAAAATTAGGCACTCATCTAATAAATTAACGTGTGTTCGTAGTCGACAGTTACTAAACAATTGATTACGCAATCCCCGCACTTCCTGGAGTTCATGTAAAAAAGAGAAAATTTTACAATTTGATGTTGATCACCCGTACGGCTAGTGTTCGACTCTTTTGTAGCCAATGCAAAATTCAAGTGTGCAATAGGAATCATTCATCATGCGGGTGAAGATTAGGCTACTAGGTATTGCTCCTTTTTGTCGCTAAGGCAAAATCCAAGTGCCGGCGGCGGCTGTGGATGAGCCTAAGTCCTCGTCTCTGTCGCCAACGGAAAGTGGACCAAATTCATACGCCCATCCGTTAAAGCTTGTACGTCAGCTCTTTTTGTGGCCAATGCGAAATCCAACTACAACCAGTCGGTCGATGTGAGTGTTCAATTGGCTAATCAATTGCAATCTACATCCGTTATAATTAGTGAAATTGTAATTTAGCAATTCAATCCTAATATGTACGTATTAGTACTAATACGGATGGGTTCCCAATTCCTCCTAAGGTCTGTAAGTGTTGTCGTTAAAGTCACGAGCACCAACGGATTTACCAGTAGCTGTTTTATTGTGACAGTTTTAAATTGCCCGAGACTCCGTAGGTACGGCGACACATTCGTGCATCCGGGCATCCGTGCAACGGTAATTAACCGATGTGACAGATGATTTCCCACGCCTTGCATTGCGCAGCAGAACGGAATATTGTCTAATCTGTTATCACCAAGTTCACAGCTTGCGCCTACTGCCGCTGCTGAGATGGCTGCCAAATGGCACAAACGTGCACTTTCATGATGATGATTGCAATTAGTTACTGCACTAATTTTTGCACTTGAGCCAATTGTTCAGTGATTTTCTTTTCCTGTCCACAATTTGTGGTTTTTTTTGGCACAAAATTTGAGGGTAAAATCTGCTTTTCTAGTCTAAAATTTGCAACTAATTTTTCTAATTTAATGGAAAAATTCACCAAATTTCCAATATTGTCACAAGATTGGAGGAAAAAAAGAAAAAAAAGCCTGCATGCATGTGACCAGTTCAAAAATGAAGTGGACATAATGATCCATGAAATTATTGGAGATCAGTATTTTATTTTGTTTTTGGGGACAAGTGAGTTAAGGAAATGACCGCTTTTTACCTGCATGCATGCAGGAAGGGAAGAGCACATCCATACACGATAGCAGGGATCAACTGGTGTGCATCTGTTTGGCGATGGACAATAATGTTCCCACCTGCTGGCAGAGCTCACCTTCGCTCGCTGTTGTTTTACGTGGATTGTAGGGCATTCCATATACTGATAACGTTAATTTTCGTGTGCACTTGGAAAGAAACACGGAGAATTGAGCCAAACAAAGTGGAATCCAAACACCTAGAATTTAGGGTGAACGTTGAGAGTAAATTCAATTCCTTCTCACAAAGTCATGAATTTGTGTACTGCTCTTTAATTTTCCAGAATCACAATCTTCACCTAGTTTTGTAGATTGGGTAGTGAAACTTTGGGACAGAGCGTTGACATCTCTCATGATTTGTAGATTTCAATTATGCTGCAGGTTTTTAATTAATTATGGACATTCATTTTTCCTCATTTCTTGTAGCCAATTGTTTTGCTTTAAGAAGAAGAAGAGGAGAATTCGCTGTTTAAAGAATGTCCATAATTATTTTGAAGAACGTTTTTGAATTCCTTTTCTAAATTTTCTTTCATTGATATTTTTGAAAATTTTGAGAAAAAAGGATTGCATTGAATATATTTTGAAATGGAGCTTCTGGACTTAATCAGGATCTCAAGGGTTATGGTTGCAGTTGCCACTCTTTATGTACATGTAAAAGTTTTAAAAAAAACACATTTTGGACACTTCCTTCTGGAAGGGGTTGGAAAGTATAAAAGAAATTCAGAAAAATATATATTTGGTTTAGTCTCAGGTTACCTAAAATATCAATCTGGGTGAAGCACTTGGTTTTATTGCATATTAGTTGAAATGCAACATTTCAACTTAGACTGTGGCCTATTTTATCAAATGGGTCTTTGTTGAAATTGAGCTTACTAAACTTGTGCAAATGCTTTTTAGTGACTGGGAATTACCTGATTTTTGGAGTAAGTAATTACAAATAAATAGGAAACATACTTTTTCTTGATATTCGTGGTGGATTAGTCTAGAAGGATTTATGACCTAAAGGAAAACCTAAAAGTTTTCTTCACATTCAAACCTAATTAGAAAACAGCCTTATCCTGGTTTGTCAGGGTGACCCCAGGAACTTTGTCAGGGTGACCCCAGGAACTTTGTCAGGGTGACCCCAGGAACTAATATCCACCTTGGAAAGATCTTGCCAAGGGTATCCAAAACAGGAGTGTTTTGCTCAAACCAACTAGGTAATCGTTGTCAAATGGATCTCTCTGGTCCGGTTATTGACGTTAAATTAAAAGAAAAGAAAGAAAAGAATTCCGCAGTGATTAGCCTAGGGTATATCAGTAGTTCGCAACAAATATAAAAACCAGAGGTCTGTTATCAATATACCACTAATACAATTGACTGATATAAATTATGTTCAGGGTAAAGCCCAGAGCCATAGGCTTTACTTAATGTCAAGACCTGCATTGATTTTTTTAATAAAACGCATGTCCCATTTGTCCAAACAAATTGGGAACCCTGGTTCTGATTTTGGTTCCAAAAATCAAACCCTGTTCCAGTTCAATCTGTACTAACTGGAACCTCTGGCTCAAAACCTCCAAACTGGGTACCTGCACAACACAACACTGGCTCTATCCAATGGACAATTTGTTCTTCAGCTCCAATGACATTTCTCTAAACCCTAGAACATAAACTTGCAATTTCCAAGTTCCCCAAAACTTAAGGGTACTGGAAATAGAACTAAACTAGAACCCAAAACTGGTCAACATTGTTCTTGGGTGGGCCATCACAGCTAGCACATCCTAACCTCTGAATAATCTATAAGGCCCACTTTACACTAGGAGTCAGGGCCAAAAAAACTTGGGGCCAACTTTGAGCATTTTTGGGTTGCAAATTGGCCCCAAGTTACTAATAAATGCTAGGAAATTGACGTCAGGATATTAATAAATGCTGGAACATTGGCCTCTCAAATTTGATGGTATCCTTTTTTTCAGCCTTGGGGCCAATATGCCATAGAGTTCAGCATTATTAGTACTTGGGGCAGATTGAAAAGTTATATTCTATTTCAGCCTTGACTCCTAGTGTAAAGCCCCTGGGGCTCATTTCAACTTTTGCACCAATAGGAATGCTGGATTTGGGTTGAACATTGGCCCTGACTCCCAGTGCACAGCGGGCCTAAGACATGTACTCTATAACACAGTAAAGAGTTTCCAATGTTGGCATTTAAGCACTTGGGGCAGGGCTGACATGACATGAGTTACAATGTACCTTAAACCACCTCATCAAAAGTTCCCTCTATGATAACAATGAATGCACAGCGTGTTTGTACTATGGAACCATGTGAATTTTTACCTACATCCACCTCCCTCCCCCTCAGAAGCCACAGCTTTAGATGCCTGCTTTTTGCATATTGTTTTGTTGTTGCTGGTGCAACTTCATTGGGATAAGTGTTTTTTTGCTCCAACTATTTTGTTGTCTTTTTGACCAAAAAAGAATGGGGATTTTTCAAAGAGTCAACTGATTTTGCTATTGTTTTGAAAAATTTTGTCAAAATTTTAATATCACAAAATTGATAATAGAATCCAGATTGGGTTGCATAGCAATAAGTCATAAACCAGTTGGAGAAATTTTCTAGTGTAATTGGAGGACACCTTTGATCCATGAAATCTCTCGAAGAAAAGAAGAGAGATCTTACACCTACTCCTTGAGTGCAAGGGAGATCATGCCTACTTACAGGTGTAAGATCCTTCTCACTCTTAGACATTAGGTAGAAGGATCCCTCCCTCTCCTACTCCTCATGATCAACACATACACTAGGAGTCAAAGCTGAAATGTACATGCGAATGAACATTTCTCATGAACATTCACCTTGTGTTCATGATAGCTATAGCCCACAGGTCCTCATATGCAGGCAAAAATTCAGGGCTAAACCAGGCTTGCACCTTGTCATAGACCCTTCATTGTAGGAATGCCCCCAAATTAGGGCTTTACCCTACACAGCAGAATCTTTTGTGTGATTTACTATGTTGTGAATGCCATTGTGGCCTCAAAAGGGATAACAAAATTTCCTTTCATCTGGACACCTTTATGAAATTTTGCAATAAATTATTCTTATTCTCTTTCATCCTTCAACAGCCACAAAAGTTTGGTCACATACCCTTCACAAAATAATAATACTGATCTTATGGTATATACAAGTTCCTAATCAGGAATTGTTTTTGGTGGCAAATTTCTTACTTCCCAGAATTGAAAAAAAATCCATGCTGCAAATTACTTTAATGCCATGCTTCATCATGATTACCTACAATAAAAGATTTGGGAGTTACTATTTGAACAGAAAGAATTGGTAGAATTTTATTAGAGAATGTGGAGGGAGCATTAACTCCAGTAAAGATTTCTGCCTCAACAGAGGCACAACCTTAAGTGAGGAAAACTGGACAGATCTTACATGTAAAGCACCTTCTCTCCTCAATCAAAATCAGGGCAATCCAAAATTCTATCAAATATTTACCCCCTCAGACACAGGCACAACCAGAATTTACAAACCACCCTAGGTTACCTCCTTGGGCAGATTCCTCATTCTGATAGCTTGCTGTCATCCTTGGGCCATACCTACTACCAAACAATTGTATGTGTATTTTGCGGGTTAAGTAGGAGGGTCCATAAAGATAGGTTACCAACGTGACTGAGTTGTGGATTCATCCACAACTCAGCCATAACAAGCTTCAAATGGACAGGGGGTGCACTGTGGGTGCTGGGTCACATAATCTAACATTGTTGGGTCAGTGTGATATGTGATATTTTTGCAGGTTTGGCTAAGGGACTGACTAACATCCAATCATAACAGTGCAGGACAATGTTTTTTTTCATGGCCATTTTTTGTGGGGACTGGTTCAATGATTCTTATGGCCCACTTAGTCAATTCCAAATCTTAGGTGTAGGTAGGGTACTCTAAGATTTGTCTTGGCTTTTATCCATAACTTATTTTATAAATATTTTTTATATTCTTGAACAAAAAGAAAGAAATTGAGGGAGATAATGGATGGTGAATGAAACTTGTTTGTGCACAAAAAGCAGTTTGTGGCTAGTTTTTTTTTCTTTCATGTGTTGAAGCCACAATGGTGAACACCCTAGACAGATTGCAACAATAAAGAGTAGCCAGTAAACATAAATGTGTCACCACTTTCCCCAAAACAATTCAATTTGGGTGCCTAATAGGTAGGATACTCTAGAATATATAGAACCCAATACAAATCTCTCTTGGGCTGTTTGCTTGCCTGGACTTTGGTCCTTGCCCCCCGCCCCCCTTTTTTCTCTCCCTTTCTTGGGTGCTTTCCTTTTATTAAGTTTGGCAGGGTTTCATGAATACAAATCTTGAGTAGACAATAGTAGTAATGAGATGAAGCAAAGCTTCCAATTGCTTGAGTCCTTTTTATTGTGACACAAGAAAAGAAACTCTCCACAATCACACAAGCAACTTGTACTCTCATTATGCATTTTGACAAACCTTTGAATGCTACATTTTGTAATCACAAACCCATCAACCTCATTGACAGAGTCATCCTTACTCCCTAAATTGTGAACCTGATTCAAACTCAACCAATGAATCTTATCAGGATAAGAATTGTTAGAACTATGAATCAGAAATCAAAAATTTGACCTGGACCAAGAAATGACAAGTTTGTTAGGTTATTGGTTTCTATGAAAACTTTAGGAACTGGAACCCATGGTTCTTCTCACAACCTAAGAACTGGCCAACACTGGTTGCTACCCCCAAGCCAGGACATTTTCAAGCTTTAATGAAAATAGTAGCTATTTATTATTTCAGGAGATAACTTATTTGATGAAACAGATTATCAGTAGAAAAAAGGTACCTAAGATTTTTTCGGGCTGGGGAGGGGGTTGGGTTTTGTTGGAAGGTTTCAGAAAGCTTGGAGGAGTTGGTGGAAAAGAAAAAAAGCTTTTGTGCTTTCATCAAGCACATGATTGGGAATACTGATGGATTTAATTATGCTTAAGAACTCATTATCATTGAGAAGGTTTCTTTTAAGGATTTTGTGATGTAGTCAATGTGGCCATCATCCAGAAAATAATATAGCCAAATTTGGTTACATCTTAGATATGAAAGTAGAAAAAGAACAGAATTCTTCTGTATTCTTGGCTACCAACTAAGGTAGAAAGCTCGTAACCGAACACTTAAGGTAGTGTTTGCTTGCCATTTTTGTAGGAGGGCCCAATTGTTTATGGTGTCCTCAGAGTAGATGGACCCCTCGTCTTGGTGCATCTATTGCACTAAAATTTGGCAAAAGTGGACTAGAGGCAAGAAAGTTATGGCCCCCCAAAGTCGGGGGCTCATTTTTATAAAAAAAAATTGATCATTCATAGCCTATTTCTGAACCCCTCAAAAAATCTTTAATTATTACTTGGTTGCCTTTAGAGTTACAAGATCATTTTTAGAGCTTAAGATGGCAATTTCAAAGTACTTTAAATTGCTCAATTTGAACAAAAAATGAGAAAGTTATGCACTGATGAAGTAGGAGGGATCAAAATGGAAAAAAATGAAGAAATGCATTTCATAATTTGAAAAAACGTATTTTCTTTACTGCTGTTCTTTGGCTGCTCCTTTGGCTTTGCATTTCAAAGATGATTTGTAGAGCTTGGGAAGGGGCTCCTATAAAAATTTTAATCACTCATACTAGAGAAGAATTGAGAAAGATCTGCCAAAGTGTTCAGTGATAGGTTAGTGTTTGGTGATGGGCTGCTCTACCCTAGAACTTATCATTAAAATATGGCAATTTGGAACAAAAAATCTTTAAAAAATTAGTGAATTTGAACCATTTTTTCCATAAAAAATCCTTTGTTTAGGTTGAAATCATATTTTTAAGGTTGAAATTTGACCAAAATTTTCCAGTAACAGAAACACTGAGATTCAGTGTTTCTTTTGTTAAATTTTGTGACATGGCCAAAACGGTGATGATCTATAGAAAGATACAGAAAGACTTATATAAGAATAATTTTAGAATTTTCAATACATTATCACATCCTTCTATGCTTTTGGTTACATACTTCAACCCTGTATGGAAATCTGGTGATTTTTCTTAAATTTGTCTCAATTTATGGCTATTGAAAATCTAAAAGAGCACTTGATTTTAGCACTTTTAATTTCCATACAGTTTTTTGGCTACATATAGCCAGAAAAAAAAGAGGCTGCTCATTATTTGCTTTAACATGCAAAGCTATGGCCATATAGACTAGTGAAAAAGAAACCTACCAACACCTAGTCAACAATTAGTAATATGTGGTGGTAAATGTTAACTTAGGTTTGGGACCTTTTGGAGAACTTGACTGGGGAATTGTGTAATATGAAAACATTTTAAGCAACATACATTTAGGGGAAAAGCTACCTTTGCTTGAGCAATAAATTATCCAGCTGACCTCTTCAGAGATTGTATTTCTGCATTATGTGGAATTGTAGTTTTTCTTTCTCTTGTGAAAGTTTTTTTAAAAGAATGGCTAACAAAAGAGTTGTTTCTGTACAGGAGAAGGTCTCTTCTTTAGGCCCTTCCGGATTTTGAGGCACGTACCAAGGCCGATAGGCTGAGGGTAGGGAAGGGACTAAAGGAGAAACCTTTTCCTGTGTAAAGAACCGATCCTATTTCTGCTTTCTTTCTGTCACTTTTATCTCTTTTCTTTTCCTGACTCCTTTATTCGTTCTGTTTTCCATTTTCTCGCTAAAGTTTCTTGAATTCCCAAGTTGAAATTTGAAGACATGTTTATGAGATGGTGTATTTTTATAAAAAAATCTCTGAATTTCAGTTTTTAAAATTGTGATGGAATTTATTAATTAGTTGACATTTATTTTGTAAAAAAAATTCATTTAATTTCTTTCTCGTAAATTATTTTTTGGAAAGAAAAAACATATGTTAAAGAAATCTAATAGTTTGGAAAGAAATCAGGCAATATGGAAAAAAAATTGGGCATTAAAGAAAAGAAATTGTATCCTGAAAGAAGGATTAAGTTTTGGTCCCTTCCAAAATTTGGAAGCTACCAGCGACAGCCTTGCAGGTTCTTCCAATTTGCAGAAGGGACCAGTGACAGCCTGGCATATTTGAAAGGAGCATTTGAAATCTTCCGCCTCAGAAGCGACCCAAAAATACAGAAAGGAAATAGGAGCAATTCTTTACGTATCTACAGGGTTTAAATTGTCATATTTCAAAAAAGTTAATAGAAAGTTCTAGATTTCTGTATTATGTTCTAGTAGATATCCAGAAATATGGTTGGGATGCATAAATTTTCTACCTTCATATGCAGTTCTATGGTTAAATCTTCTAACCAGATGATTCTCGCTTTTGCTACATGCATGATAAGATTGGGAAAAGAAAAAAAACATGATGCCTAAATTGTTGTCAGTGCTACAAACTAATAAAAAGCTATTTCAATGCACACATCTCCAAATCCATTCAAAAACACATTCACAAATCAACAACTTAGCCTCCACACACCTTTAGAATAGGCTAGTGCCAATGATTTTTTTGTGGCAAATTTTCACTAAATTTTGTAAATTTTCTTTTAATCTAACAACATGGAATATTTTTTTGTTCAATGTAAATGTGTTTTTCCATTGTAAAGAGTGTGTTCCAGATGCAAAACAACAGACAAACTTTCTTTTTAAATAATGGCTAGAGCACATCAGAGAAAGATTTTTGTGGTCAATAGACTTTCTTGTTCTAAACAAAAGATCCCCTATAGTAAACCAACAACCAGCTCATTCCATAATCAGTCTGCCACTCAAAAATGAGATCCTATATAAATATTCAACATATTAAATAATTGGAAACAAATGGTGATGGCAGTGATTTGTTTTTTGACAAATTTTCACCATGTTGTGAAAAATATATTTTTAAAAATCTGTATTGAATTCTTTTCTTTTAAAAAAACATAATTTGACTAAATATACCTATGGATGAACAGCACTTGAGCAACATCACAAAATTAAAGGGAAAAAAACACACACACACACACTCTGGACAGTGGTTAGCATTGTGACGCCCAAGTGAATCCATCAACTGTGTTGGAAACGTCTCTATAGTGAACTACACCTGACTCTAAAATGTGAAGGCAACAAACTTTGACCCATTTCTGAATGCATCCCAATGTCTTCACCCTGAGGAGAGCCAAAAAAAATCATACCCAAGCAACCTAGAGCAAAACAAGAAATTCAGACTGTGCCAGTCACAATTGCTGTTGGGAAGCAAGCATGTTAAAAAAGAAACCCATTTCTTTACTTGAAATATTTGGCAATAAGTTTACCAAATGTCTTAGTAAGTACTTCACTAAAAACTCATTTCATGGGATTAGATGATCATGGACACCAAACATTATGAAAACTTACTAGTAAACAAAAAAATTACTAATAATAAAACATGGAAAAAAGGAATCCCAACCCAAAAATTTTAAGAAAACAAAATCCCATGTGCAAACTCTTATTGATAAGTAAGTAGTCCTCATCACAACACTTTAATGCTATAATGAATGTGACAAAGGCACACAACCACAACAGGGCAGGTACAAACTCCAAACCGAAATTAAGTACATCAACTTGTAGTAATGAAAAAAAAACTACTAACAAGGTAAGTAAGCAAGTAGGTAACAAGTAGATAATAGGAAGGTAGATAAGTTTATAGATATATAGGTAGAGGGGTGGCTACTTTTTGGAAAATTGGAAGCCAATTTAATGGTAGGTAGATGGGAACTTGGGATACTTATTATCTCTCTCACACATGGTACTCACTAGTGTACTTCTTTTTGGTCTTGTATGTCTCTTCGTGTGTGACCTTTTCTGTTTTCAAAGATGTTTCCACCCTTGTGTTCTTTGCTTTTGTTTTCTGTATTTGCTTTTAGAAGAAGATTTTCGATCCTATTGTTAGAGAAATTGTAGCTTTGTCCTCTCACGATGCACTATTCGAGAATGTTTAGTTTTGTGAGCTAGTAGTTTACAGAGAGCTTGGAGTGTGTTTTTTTTGTGGATGATCACAATGGACCAATCTTACTTGTACTACTCCTTCATGCGCGGTATGCAAGAATTCACTGACCCCTTACTCACTCGGGAGGTGCAAGCAAGCCAAGATGAAGCTCGTGTTGCTCTTGCCCTCTTATACCCGACCTCGGGTGACTTGATTGTCGCCTTGGAGAGGGTAATGAGCAGCACTGCGATGCTGTTCAGTAGCTCTGGACTGACGACAAATGGTATCGAACTCGTAGTGGTATGTTATATCTTTCACACAAAAGCAGCTGCTGTATTTCAGGGGGTTTTGTTCTTGGTTTTGGCATTAAGATGATTTATTTCTTAAGTGCTCAAGAGATCAGATCTGTTCATGAGTTGAAAGGAATGGAGACGTACAGAAGATATTGGATCTATTTGTCTATTTGCAATAAACGTATTCACATGGTGTGTCACGATGCCCACTGCTGTGTTTTCATGTTTTACTTATAGATGGATATGTTGGCGGCTTTGGAGCTGACACGCATAGACGAGTATACCATTTCTCATCATGAATCATACCTCGGCTTGGTAACGGCCATTGTCGATTTCTACATGGTAATGAAACAAACATAAACCACAGGCCCCTCGTTGCTGCACCATGTTCTGTACAGCTGCCATCATTCCAAACATGCTTTTGTCCTGCAGGTTCATGAACACACTAAAACAGGCAGTTTGCTCTATCATTTCTTTTCTTCTACTTCTTTCAGGCCGATGCTGATATCCAAGTGAGAAACCCGACGATTGAGCGGATAGAAAGGACTTTCGCTGATTTGGCGAGGCCGTCAATCGAGGGAGCAAAAAATTCTAAACCTTTTGTTGCTTCATCGAACCTGAATGATATCATGGTATGTGCTCCCCATGTATTCCTGATGATCTCTTATTGCAAGTGGCATTCGACTCTTCTCAAATAATCAGTGTTTGACTTGCATTGAGATGCTAGCCTGGGAGTACACTTCAGGTCATACCCATGGAAGTCTATTGTGCTTCGGGCAACGTACTATCTCATGTGTGTGACTGATTGATTTGGCAGTACATCTACATCAACACCTACATGTGGCAGACTCAGCGGCTAAGGACCTTCAGAAGCTTGACTGAAACAAGGGAGCTGTTGCAGAATCCAGCAGCATTTTCTGTTAACCTGCCGCCGCCACCACCAGGTATAGTTCCTCCCAGCCCATGAGCTAAACTTGAAATGTCGAAAAGATCACTCTAGAAGCTGATGATTTTTTGTGCTGTTTTCTTGACACTCTTGACTTTGTACAATGTAACGGATCCCTAAAGTGTCTTCAGTGGGATGATATTTTAGGTTTCATAGATGCAGCAGGTGAAATCGTGTATTCTGGAGTTACACCCTCTGGTATAAGGTATTGGGAGGTGGGTGGGCCTTCAGGAGAGGCTCCAGGGCCACCTCCAGACGAAGTTGTTCCAGGGCCACCTCCAGCAGAGGAAGACGAGAAAGACTTTCCAGGGCGTAATCCTGGAAAGCGTCCAGCTGCTTGAAGAAAATCCGGGTACTAGCTTATACACAAAACACAGTCTCTTCCCGCTTTTGAGTTGTAGAAGGCGGTGGATATAAGCTGTATGCCAGTTGAGAGTTAGGACTTTCTAATCTCAAACTTTTGATGATCACATGCATCATAGGTTGCTTGGTTGTCGAGAGGTCCGATCTCATGCTTGGTGAATCCTCTTAAGTGCATTCGTGATCCATGTATTCTTGTTTGCAGAAGGATGTCATGAGGATTCAGAACAGTGCACATTGAATCATCATTTGCAGGACCTGCAAACAATTAATTTAGACATGAATTTTTGTGATGTCATTGAAATTTCTTGCTTGCTGAAGAAGTTCCTGATGCAAAAATTCTATGTACTTCATGAAATGCTCATAGGTCTGATCATACATGAGCAATTGAGGCTGATTTTCTCTTGATTTCCAGTTTCTTACTATCTCCGAAAAAAATAGCTATGTCGATCGAGTGCATAAATCATCATAAACTGCAAGGCCTCAGAAATGACCGAAAGACAGAGTTCTCTCCTTCGGATCATACACAGAAATGTAATTAACACACAGTCATGATGCATTACTCCCCTCAAACAAAGCAAAGACCTTGCACTAGGGTTTAGTTCTTTGTTGCTTGCTGACAACAGATTTCCAAGCTAACAGAGCATATTATGCAAGATAAAATAGGCGAGGATCTGGTGGACATTCAGCTTCTTGTAGACATCCAATGACTGCACATGGATCATAGACATCTCATGACATCCTCAGATTTGCTATTGAATGCCGTTATAAGACTTGAGGAGATGAACATTTTTCTAAGATCTTCTTTATCTCCTGCTGGAAAAGCAGAATCTACATGCATAGAACCTGCTGCACGTCCATTCATGATCATATGGAAGTTTTGTAAAATCCCCATATAGTTCAGAGTCATCAATTTTCTAAAGAGGGATCATGCATTTAGTTGGGTGTAGCAGAAGGCTAATGACCATGTATTGATCTGTAATCCCCACTAGCAGTATCCTGCTGTAACAAAAACCAGCTATGACCAAAACAAAGACAAAGAGCTGGGACATTTCACAAATGCAATAATAATGTAGTTGTACTCAGGTTGAATCCAAGTCCAACCTCGAAGAAGCTCATGAATCCCTAAAATCAATTTATACCAGTGATCCAAGGCACCAGTGCATGAGCAGCTCAGGAACTCATGAGCATTTTCACATAACAGCTCAAGATTTTATTTTCTTCTGCGGAGCCGCCAAGAACAACAACGTTTCTAGACCACCAAGTAGAACCTTGCTGCAGCCTGATGCAGGAATTAGCTTTGTAACGGCTTCTTGTCAATTAACACTGCTAACTATGTTAAATATAACAAGATCCATTTGAAGAAATGCAGGAGGTAGCAGGAGATCAGATGCGTAGCGACGCCCAATTTGGGTAGTTATTTTAATCTCTCCCTCGTCTGAGTCCCTAAAATTTTCCGCTACTTTCCGTCACTGCTGCAAGGAGATTCCACTACTCAACTGTAATTTCTTGCTTGCTTTCTTTTGCCTTAATATTCCAGTGTAGCTGCAGGCCTACAGGAGATGCGTAATTATGTATATTTTGCGTAGAATCTCAATTAATCTCTCGTCTTTAGAACTTTAGTTTCCGCAACTAATCCAGATTCCACTAAACTCAATTTTATCTTCTTTCTTACGTTATGCAATAGTGATAACCGAACGTGCTTGACTTAATAAGCATCGAATCCTATGCAGCATAGACTGCGCAATCAACTAAGAAAACAAATGAACTTTGGGTGGCAAATTGAGTATCCAGGAAACAACGCTACGTAAAACAACAAATGAATTTTGGGTGGCAAATTGAGTTTCCGGAAGACAGCAACAACGCTACGTAAACCGTTAAAGTCAATTGCATGGGCCATGATGATGAGACGTAGTGAGTTTCCGCCATTTTGGCTATAAGTCCCCCCTTAGCTCTAATTCAATCCGCTACTTAAAACACAGAGATTTCGCTAAAGGCATGATGATCTCGTTGGTTGGGTTAATGGAGGGATTCCGTATTACTCCATTTACCATATTAATTACTATTCAAGAAATCGAGGGCTCCGCCGCAAAAAACACATTGTCTGGCGTCACGCTCACAGTCTCGACATTCCGTACTACTACGCTATGTAAAACCGTTAAAATCCTCATCCGATCCATGGCTGCATGATGAGACCATTGACGCCCACCCGCACGTGAGTTTCTGCGGACCTTACACGAGCGGAGACTCTGTCGGTCGGCTGGAGGGGGCGTGAGACCGTTGGCGGGAGCGTGGAGCTCTTAGCACCACATATACGTTGTCGGCGGAATGTGCACATTGTCTGTGGCGGCAAAATAGTTCAGAACCACGTGCACATTGTCAGAGGTTGCTGCTGGAGCGTGCCGTTGGCGTGCATTTACGAGACACTTTATGATATTGAAATGTTCATTACTCGGACACTGTAACAGTTATATTAAAACATTTCTCAATTGCATTTAATTTAGGAATTGGGAATAAATGCCTTTGGGTCACGGGCAGAGAATTTTCGTCACCTGGCAACAAACAAAAATTTTGGATTTTTTGGGGTTTTTAGTGAAAATTCCACTAATTTTGCTATAAATTGGAAAAAATCGTCAAATTCTTGGAACCACATAATTAAAAAGAAAAACACTGCTCTCAACTGACTTACGATTTCCCATTCCACTTTGATTTAGTTGTTGATTTTTGTCACATGACAAATGCATTCTTTCTGGTTGTTCATGACAAGTTTCCATAACTAGGATGACATATTTGAGAACTCAGTTATGGAATAAAGTTCTTGATAGTCTAACTTAATGACTGACATAAGTTCTCTTTTTTGGTGTAGAAAAACCTCTAATAATGTATTCCTACATGCATGAAATATAATGCAAAGTTTATCTCAAATTTTTGAAATCTAGTAATGTTGTATAATGGAATCAAACAAATTCATGTTATAAAATCATAAGTTCATTATTATGATTTCAATAAACAATGTATCCATAAATATTTCATCAAAGAGTAGATTCTAAATGGTTTTGCCTCCAACAAATATTGTTGCATCTTATGACATTGAGTAAAGCTCAATAGCATTATGAATGCCCATGATATCCAAAATTTATTCTACTACATACATATATAAAGTTTATAAACAACCATGTACCTTTGTTATCCCACTAATGATGGTATAGTTAAAAGTACATAATTCTCTTCAATCATAAGAATGATTTGCAGCCAGTTAGAGTGCTTCACAATATATAATTTACACATAAGTTGGGTTATTTTGGTATTGAATTACTCAATTCAGTTAGCTGATTCCAAAACATCCACAATGGTATTCCCCAAAAGTTTCATCCACAAAGTCTATTCAGCAACCAATTTCCTCCTCTGTACCATTGTTCACAATAGTCTCATCCCCAAAGTTCACACATGTTTCAATGTTTCCATGTGTTCCCAAAAGAATTCCCGCTTATAAGACCTAATCTGCTGAAGAGAGTTGAATGCTAAATGTGTGAACTGTACTTATCCTGTCCATGCACAAATGATAGGCACCATCTACTAGGTCTCATACAGGCAAAAGATTGGTTCAATTTCCTAATGCATTTCAAGGGCACATTATGTCCATGAATATCCCTCCTAAAAAACTAGAGGAGGCATGTTATGCCTACTTCTCACAAGTGAAGGGGATCTAGGTGTAAGATCCCTCCCACTCTTAAAGAGTAGGTGAAAGAACCCTTGGGCCCCTCCTATGCCTCATGATCTTTGTACATTTAGGTTCCTGATAACCTTTTCCTGGTACTTTACAGTGTGTAAAGTCCCATGTTAGGAGACATTCCCAAGATGCAGGCAGGACCTGGCTACCACCTCATTCTAGGCCCCTTACTTTGGAAATGCCCCTATGCCATAGGCTTTTCCATACACTTAGGGTTAGAAGGAAGAAACAAAAAAACTTGGCAGTGGGGTTCTTGCTTCTTACTGCTGGGTAGGGCTACTTATCATGTTGAAGATGTGTTATTGCCAATTATGCAAAAAAAATGATTTTATTGGACTACGGAACCAGCTTAAGCAGCCCAATTACCAGAAAAAAATGAGCTGCTCTTCCTGGTTACAGGAAAAAACTTATCATGGGAGTGGCTCATTTTATTTTTTCCGGTAACTGGCTGCTCGAGCCATGTTATGGGACATAACTAGTGACTCGACAGATGGGATTTCACCTGCCTGTAACTAATGACTACTCGGACATCTTGGATGAATGTTGTTGTCACTTTCTGCATAACCCCCCTGCATGCATCTGGCCAAGCTAGTACACACACGATACAGGTTGTAACCGGAGACCTATCCGCCAATGGGGTGACGTCAGATCACCAATTTCCATGGAGGAAACAGTTATGTTTCATTATTTATCAATCTTTTACTGTAAATGAAAGTAACTGGATATATGCTCTAGAACCTCCAAAAGTGCTACTCAAGATCACTGAGAAGAAAAAGAAAAATTATTTTGCAAACCTTGTGGTCATGGAAAAACATGTCACATTTCTGTGTGAAAAGTACATGTATTGTCATGTCTAGCACATGAGCTGTCCCATCTAAAGTTGCATTGTAAGCAGTGCATACAAGCCAGAAAAAGCGAACATGATGTTGTCACTTGTGTATATGAGTGGTTCAAAAACAGTGGATAGTTCAAAATTTTATCTTCACAAGTTGAGTGCACCGGTGAAACATGGGCTAGTGGCTGGGTTAAGATGAGAGAAGACCCTAATTAAGTATCCAACAGTTGGGTGGTCTGGAACAAGATAACTCATAAGATACAGTGTTGGGTAGCCTAAACTATAATGTCCTGGTCAAGGAAAATATTAAACAGGCCAAAAATGTATGCAGTCAGTACAAAATGTCAAGCACACCTCACCTCTCCAAATCAATTCCAATGGATTTCTAGTGTTGACCTTAGTGTTTCATTCTATTGAATTTACATTATTCATCCTAGAGGTAATAAATAATAACCTGACCAGGTCCCAAAGTTTCCGCTTCAGAAAAAACTCTGAAAATAGTTGAAAAAAAATTTATCCTTGTATATGAGGACCAGGGGTTTTATTTTCACAAAATAGTGTTTCTTGAGATTTTTAGTCACCAAATTTCAAAAAATAATCTCTCAATTCTTTTTCAAAGATCACCAGATTCTATCCTAAATAACAATAGGTAGCCAAAAATATAGAAGGATGCTAGATTTTTTTCCACTCTCATATTTTCTTATCACCAAATCTGGATGATTGCTACTTCAACTATATCACAAAATTGAAAAAAAAAAAAAAAAAAAAAAACAAAAAGGAATCAAATAACAAATTACTACCTTTTTTATGTATACTACCCAACTTTTTTTTAGAAAATAAAAAAAATGCAACAAAAAGAATATGAAGAATAATC
>Ga0116227_10005451_pt1 | contig 26787 bp, 25 predicted proteins | sample S1TSphgellanicum_FD_89693 | JGI IMG/M metagenome (GOLD analysis project Ga0116227, IMG submission 89693) | Host-associated microbial communities from peat moss isolated from Minnesota, USA - S1T2_Fb - Sphagnum magellanicum MG | ecosystem: Host-associated > Plants > Peat moss > Unclassified...
AAAATTTAAAAAAAAAAAATAAAAAAAAAAAAAAAAAAAAAAAAAAAAAAAAAAAAAAAAAAACTCAAAACTTTCCCATTTTTTTGTTTTTTTGATTTGAAAAAAAAAAAAAAAAACAGTTCAAAAATTTATGAGAAAAAAAAAACCCCAAAAAACCCCAAAAAAACCCAAAAGAAAACACTGATTGCATGAGATATGAGTCACAAGGTTGCACAGGGATTTGTGCTGTTTGGTTTGTCGTTACCAACTATTGGTCTGGCCTGACTTGGCCTGGCTGCTGGTGCTGGTTCTGCTGGTGCTGCTGGTTGTCAGAGAGTTGAGACCTTTCAAAAGACACAATACATACTATGTATGGGATGGGTTGGGTTGGGTTGGGATGGGTTGGAGATGATCAAAAGCTTTTTATGATTCTTAATAATAGCAACAGCCCGGCATTGCTGTTGCTGATTTCCAGAATCCAAAGCTTCCTTTTTCTGAACACCCCTACTTTTCTGTTTTTCTGTGGTTTTGTTTGGTACCCACCACTCAACGGCACTAGCTTACTACTTGCTTACATACACTGCCTGCGCCAGCTTTAGGTACCACTCCCGCTCACACTCCACTGCACAGGACTCCTCCTCTTCCTCCTCCTCCTCCTCCCTCCTCTTCTCCTCCTCTTCCTTTGCTTGTGCACTAACTAGACTATTCTTCTCCATTTCTTAGTCTTGGTAGAGCTCAGTTTCTTTTGTACCCATTTCGATTTCTCTAGTTTGTACTAGACTATTATAGTTCTCCATTTCTCTAGTCTTGGACAGCTGAGTTTCTTTTAATACCCATTTCGATTTCTCTGTTTACTAGACTATTCTTCTTCTCCATCTCTCTAGTCTTGGCAACTGAGTTTCTTTTTATACCCACTTCGAGTTCTCTAGTGTGTACTAGACTATTCTTCTCCATTTCTCTGGTCTTGGCAGCTGAGTTTCTTCTGTACCCATTTCGAGTTCTCTAGTGTGTACTAGACTATTCTTTTCTCCATTTCTTTAGTCTTGGCAGCTGAGTTTCTTTTGTGAGGTCCAGGATTTTGATTAAATTCTCTTGTAGCTCACCAAACAGTTTTCAAGTTCTAGAGTCTTTCTTGTCCTGTAGAATTCATCACTAAGAAACTCCAGGAGCCCGATTTTTGACTAGTTGTTGTTGTTGGAATCAGTTCTTCGCAAGGGCAAAACATTTGTTTCTTTTTGAGAAAGAGGTGGTGGTGGGGAGACTAGTAGGGGAGGGGAGAGGCAGATCAGGTTGAGAAACCAAGTGTACGTTGTTGTTACGTGATTTATTTTTGTGAACAGAAACCGTAAGGAAGAATTGTTGTGGGAAGAGGAGCAGGAGCAAGAGCAGCAATGGCTGAAATTCCAGTGACCAGTAAGGGTCCGTATAGAGGATCTTACGACGGTGCTCCCTACGAGGAACGAGACCGCCATCGCCCCAAGCATAACTTCAGTAACTTCGTTTTTCGGACCCTGACGGCACTGGCCACGGCCGCGGCCTTCATTGTTGTGCTGAACGCCAACGAGCACACCACATACCGCGGCTTCAAAGTCGGCGCGAGGTGGCAAGCTTTCGCCGCGTACAAGTAAAAGTCCCAGCCAGCTTTCATTTCCTTTTAGCTCTCTCTACTCTTACAGGTCTGCTGATTCTTAGCAGCAAAACTACTGAGTTACATGAGACCTCATGGGCCAGCAGGAGTTGTTTTTGTTGCTGATCACTTTGTGTATTAAAAAAAAAAACAATTTGGTTTTGTTGTTGATCACTTGTGTATAAAAGAAAACAATTTGGTTTTTGTTGCTCATCACTTGTGTATAAAAGAAAACAATTTGGTTTTTGTTGCGCATCACTTGTGTATAAAAGAAGACAATTTGGTTTTTGTTGCTCATCACTTGTGTATGAAAGAAAACAATTTGGTTTTTGTTTTTGACCAGATGGTTTCTCGTTGCCAACGCCGTTGTGTTCGTGTACTCTGTTCTGGGAGCTGTGATTTCCTGCTGTTCCATATGTGTTCGGCGAGGTCCCCTCAGTTATTCTCCAACGGCTTGGCTCACTTTCCTTGTCGACTTTGTAAGTCCCACAATATATTTCCGGCTTGGCTTAGCAGCAAAATGGTTTTGGCCCAGCATTTTTGCACAGTTTGCTTGCTTGCTTCCTGAGGCTCCTAAAAGAAGCATGGCAAAGCTAAGAGCTCTGCACCTGCCAGAGCAGAAGAGTATAATAAATATGATCTGACCGCTGCTCCCTGTTTCTGATCAGCCAATCATAATGATCAGTCCAAGTGGTTTGCTATAAGCAGTCTCCCACCTATTTGCAGTCCCAGTTTTAGTTTTATGGGTGGGTTAAATAAGTGAAAAAAAAGAAGTAAATAACTAAATTTGGATGTGAGAAATATTTCTGCAGGGTCACATACTGAGCACTGCTGCCCGGAATGCTCTTACCTATGGAATTATCTCAGAAGTGTTAATTTGTTTGGTGGGGTCTGGGTGTGATACAAACAGTTGTTAGCGAGTGCACTTATCTCTGCGGATTCGGCAGCCCTAGCTGTGTGGTGGATAGGGAAATATGGAGTTGTAAGACCTCGATGGACAGGGTTTTGCGATGAAGTGCACTCATTCTGCCATCGAATTGAAGGAGCCATTATTGCAAGTTTTATAGGCTGGTTCTTCCTGGCCTTGTCTGTCATCGTTGCTGTGTCCTCCCTCCATGCCCTTGGTAGGAGACGGTGGTAAAAAAAAAATTGAAAAATTTGGTACCTACCTGCAATTTATGCAAAAGTTTCCCAATAACAAACACAAACATTCAAAAGGGTTGGTTGTCATCAGGAGATGGTTTTTCCATGAGATCTGGAAAAAGTCTTGGGGGGAGATACCTAGTAGGAGGTGAATTTCTTGTGTTTCCATGAACTACTTACTACCCTAGTGAGGTCAAGATGGATACTAAATTATGTTGTTTAACATGCTTTTCAGTAGTAGTTGTTGTAGTAGTCTAAGAGATGGTTCATATCTGTACAAATGGGGATGAATGCACATTTGTGTAATTGATAATTACATATATTTAGTACTCACCTCCAAAGTGATAGATACACACTGGATTCACAGTTGTATTTTTCAATAAATTGTTTCAGTTCACTATTTGTGTTTGTTCTTTCTTTTAATGATGTGTGGCGAGCAGGGGGTGGTGAAAGGTACCTACCTACAAGCTAAAGGTCTTGAGTGAAGCCTCTTCGAGGCTGAAGGGTATGGTTATATAGCATTGTTGGCAGGTTACTCAGCTAGCAGTTCTAAATTTGGGGTTCAGGTTCTTGTGACACAGACCTGAACCACGAATCTTTTGGTGGAACCATACATCACAAAAGCTAGACCCATGGATCCAGCCATTTGTTAAAATCAAAATTGAAACTGTGAAAATCAACTCTTGAACATATGTTTAGGTTCTTTACATTTAGGCATTTTGAACCTTTTTTCAAAGAACTGGTGAGTAAGCTGAATTTTATCGGTAATCAATTAATTTTTATGTTCATTAGTTGTGGAACTCTGTATCTATAAGATCCTCAGTTTTAATCTGGTGTAAGAACATTGTATCTAATATGCAAATTTTAATCTGAAGGAGTGTGTCATGTACACATGGAATCGAACTCCATTATCAAACCAAGCCCACATGTTCTTGAATCTGAAAAAATGTGCCAAAATTGAAATCCGAATGATATTGAACCTACTACACCCAGTGAACCAAAAACTCTGAAGTGTCAAAACAAAACTGATAGCAGAGGATCTCTTAAAAGGAAGAATCAGTCAACACTGGTACCAAGGAACTTACAGGTACAAGTATGGTAAGACCTTTGTAGGCAATATCATCCATTCCAACCTGGTAGAATCGGAGTCAAAATACAGAATACATTATATAGTTGGAAATTTTAAGTTGTAATTTATATGTAAGTTTGAATCGGATGTAGTTGGTGGTACCTATTTCTCCAAAAGTAAAATAGCTTTCCAATTCAAACGAATATATAATCATGTGTAGGTTTTCATAATCAAGATAACATAAATACAATACAAAACAAAACGTTGAAATTACTTTTATTTGTATCAAACTATTTTAACAAATTTGGTTTCCAGTTGATCATTTGGGTTAATGACATTTCCAATTCAGAATTCAAATAGCTTCAACATAGTATGTCTAATTTTGATTTAGTCATATTGGGTTTAATCTATGTTTCGTTTCATATAGTCTTCATTTTTCCACCTAAAAGATTAGTTTTTGAAGCTACTTCTTTAGCCTCATAACTACACTCAAATCTTTCTTTCCTTGATTTCACTTCACACATTCAAAGCATGGATGGATTTGTTTAGTATGCCTCATTCTATTCTATTTTGAATAGTGATATTTTTTTATTTTGTTTGTGTTTCGTTGGGGCCAAAGGTGGCGTAATTCAAAAAGAACATTCCCATGGATATACTAATATGTTTCCATCGATATATCTTCCCAACAACGGCATGAAAAATAATACCGAAGTGGGAGTCTTGTGAAATTTGGAAGGTCTTGAACAACTGAACAGGTGCCAAACAAATTTCCAAAAGATACTATGCAATCTGACTACCAATAGCTAGCTATCCATAGGATTAAGCAACAGCACCACAGCCAAGTGGGGGAAGTATGGTGATTCCTGACACCTCACAGTTCTTTGTGTAATTGAAGATGTGTTCATCCTATTCTTTGGATGGCTGAGTCTGGTACCTGCTACTGAGAATCGGTACTTTCTGTCAGAATAATTATTTAACATTGAAAGGAGTGTGTGCACCATGGTCCAACAACCCAATCTAACCCTATGCTAAATTTTAATTGTTTAAGAATAAAAAATTTAAAAGTTCATAAGACTTCTATGGAAGTATGTTTATTAGAGATAGCAAGGTACAAACTAATGTTGGGCACGTATATGGTCGGCAAGTATATAGTTCATCATCTATGAAAATTATAACATCACAATAGGAATCTCCAAGAAATTTTCATACCAGAATAATGTAGGTATAGATTGTCAATATTATACATTTTTATAACATGAATGTAACCAAATTTGTAATTCTTTGGACATTGATATGGATATAAGTAGTTAGGAGACCAACACTAACAAGTATTGAACATAAACATTGGTACTATGTAAAAAGCATTATGCCTTAAAATTTATTGAATTTATATTTCATATTGGTTGCAAAGAATAATCATTCCAAACTCTCTCTCTCTCTTTATATATATATATATATATATGATAAAATCCAAAACTACAATGGATCAAAGTTACTAACTTCTTCTAACTTAACATTTTAAGATACCATCACACCCATTCCTTACCTAAGGAAGGTTACCAATATTGAAGGTTCATGAAATTGCATTCTCAAAATCTTACCTTGCCCAATGATGAATATAATAATGATCATAACAATCTTTTCTTGTACCTATGACTAAGTCATAAACCAATTGCTTATAACATCATACGGTATTGATTTTCAAAAATCCCAACACATTCCTAAACCTCTTAGCATTACACCACTAAATCCCCAATCTAAGCTTGATGTCAACACCAATATCTACTAGTCGTATTTAAATATGATTATTAGCTAACATTTTTTCTATTTCATCAATATGAGAAGCAAATTGTTGTGTAAATTTTAAAAAATAATTACAAAAGACAAAGAAGAATATTTTGTGCCACTCCACTTGGTTGTATATAACTAGCAAGCATCCAATTTTTGAATTCGGTTAAGAGGTTTTGGAATCTGAAAAATTAGGCTCAAAATTTATTAATATATTTTAATTGAAAAATTGTATCATTCATATGCTATTTTTTTCAATTTCATGAGGTTGGTGGACTAGTGGTCATCCACAAACATTATATAAAATCTTGTCCATTTCAACCCTATTTTTGCAACTATTGATGCATTTAGTCTTCAAACCAATTAACTTTGTGACTACCACGATATTAATCCTTTGTCATCACAGTCATAAGTGCTTGTAATCACATATACAACTATGATTTGGCAAAACCAAATTTAGATAGAACATGTGATTTCAATTTGCAATTGTTATATGTTTGGATGAAAAGGTAGAAGGAAAGTGAACATGTATTATCCATTATTGACTATACATCCATTAATGGATGAAAACCTAGTTATTTTTACTACAACTTTTATACTTTTTGCCAACTATACATTAATTGTGCCAATTGTACAACAAATCACTCAAGTACATGTAGATAATAGGTAGGCTAGGTACTTAAGCTAGCTGGTCTAAATAAGTAGGCTATGTAAAGTAGGCAACTAACTAAACTAAGGTAGGTTATGCTAAATAGGTTAAGCTACATGAATAGCTAGGCTACACAAGTAATCTATGTACATAGGTAGGCTAGGCAAGGTAGGTAATTAAGTTAAGTAGCCTACATCAGCTAGGCTAGGTAGGTAATAAAATCAAGTAGCTTAAGTAAGCTAAGTTAAACAAGCAATTAAGGTAGGTAGGTAGGTAAATAAAATAGGTAACCTAGGTAAGTTAAGTTAGGTAAGGTAATAGGTTAAGTTAACTAACTAGTTAGTCTAACTAGGATATTAAACTATGAAAGTACCTACACTAGGTAATAACTAGGTTAGGTAGGTAGCTAACTAGGTAGTTATGTAGGCTAGGTAAGCTAAGTGGTATAGGTAAGAAGCTAAATTAGGCTAGGCTAAATAAGCTAGATTAGGTAGGTAATTAAGTTAATTAAGCTAAACTAAGTAGTTTGTTAAGGTAATTAGGCTAGGTTATGACCTAAGTAACTAACACTATTACAAAAACATGGTTTTTTTATTAGTAGAATTGTGATTGAAATTATTATAAAGTCAAATCCACTTGTCTAAAATGATTGATTATGTTTGATTTGATTAAAATCAAAACTAGGTATTTTTGTTTTGACTGAAAAAACTAGGGTAAAAGTCTATTATTAGGAGCCAATGGTGCCCCTAAGCAGGTGCTTAAGTTGGAATATTCTTGGAATATTTTGAATATATATTTGAATTTTTTGAATTTTTTAATATATTATTATCTTCAGGTTTATAATTAAAAAATTCGAAAATAATATGTCATTTTTGAATCTTTTGAAAAAGTTGTAACAAGTGTTTTTCATGTTTAAAAGTTATTTAAAACACTAGTTGTAAACTTTGAAAGTGTTTTTAAATATTTTAATTCATTAAACTGATTTCAAATTTATTCACATGTTATCATGATATATTATGAATGTTGAGCTAGATAAATAAATCCAAAATTGTCAACATTAACTTAAATTATCACTTTTTTAAATGGAATATTAAAAGGTGGTTACAAATGTTTTGGTAGATATTAACTTGTTTTTACCCACTAGTTATCTAGTCAAAACAAATAGTATGGTGGATACATGCCATTTTTGGAATGCACATGGAGGTGTTGGGCTTGATTAATGTGATTAATGTGACTAAAATCAATAATCTAAATATAATTAATTGTGACCATAATGTTACTTTTGATGATGTGGCAATATTAAGATCTTATTTAATTTTTAAAAAAATGAATTATAAAAAAAAATGAAACTAGATTACAAATTTCATATTTTCAATTTTTTTGTAATGTTTCATAGAAACATAAAAATAGAGGACAACAACTAAAATATAACAAAATGACATGTGAAAAAATGGAAAATCAAACTAGAAATTTATATTTTAAATTACTAAAAAAATAATAATAATTAATGTACACATCAAACTTGAACTAATGTAAATTTTTATTATAATTTTAAAATAGTAAAAATTATATTAAATTTACAAATTAACAAATGTGAATTTTAATTATAAATGTTCAAAAATGAAATTTCTAAATGTAAATTCAGTAAAATTATTATACTTGACTTTTTGCCAAATTCGAGATATAAAATTTAACATTCTTGAGATTACAAAGATTATATAATCAAATTAAATGAAAATTGAATAAATCAAATTTAATGAATGTATCTACAATTAATGTAATGTGATTTACATTTTAAAATTAAAAGGCATTATAAATTTCAATGTAATTATGAAATAAATTAAATAAGGACATTAAAAATGTAAATGTATAAATTCATTTCATTATGAAACAACATAATTATGTAATAAGCTTATAATGTGCAATATTCAAAATATATATATTTTGGAATAAAAAAATTTGTCACCATGTGAAATGGTGGTTGGATGGCAAAAGCTTTGGGTTGTTGCAAATAGGTGAGGGTTCAAATCTCATTTTTCGACTTGTCATGAACATGATTGCATCATTATGATCTATTGTAGGTCTAATAAACTTTTGGCAATCAATTGCAATTGTGTTTTGGACTCATCCATAGTTCAATTCAAAAAAATCAAAATTCAAAAGATATTATTATTATTATAAAATAAATTAAAAATTAAACTAGTATTACCATGTCAACTAGTAGTTTTAATTATCTCACCCAAATAAATGAACATTAAAACCATGTTATGTAATAGTGTAGGTTAGGTAGTTAGTTAAGCTAGGTATGTAAACTAGGTGAGGTAACTAAGTTAAATTACTTAGATAGGTTAGAAAAAAAAATGATCATAATAACATGATGACACAAGATGTTACTTGTTGAAAATGTGGTCTAATGGTTAAAGACTCAATCTCCCAATGTGGATGTTCAAGGGTTCAACTCCTCAACCTTGCAACCTATTTATATGTTTAGCCTAGACCTAGGTTGTTAGCTAGGATACCTAGAATAGGTAGATGCCCAAGTTGTTAGTTGGCTCATTCACAATCGGAGTGCCCAAAAAAAAGAAAACTAAGGACTCCAAGATTTTTTCAGGGCTATTATTTACAAATAACATTTGCATGGAACAAATTTGAATGAAAAAAATTCAAATAATCCAAGATAATATAATTCATGTGGTGATGGTGATTCTTCACATGCATACATAATTATGCAATATATTGGTTTTCAAGTAAAAACACAAAAAATGTTAAAATGAACTTTTATAAACAACCAAACATATTTCGCCATATATTGGTTCACAAGTAAGAAATATAATTTAATTTGTTCTATTTAAATAAGAATATGTCTATTTTAAACCAATCTATTATTAATAAATGGTACATGTTAATCCTTAGCATTATATATATGAGATTTTAGGTATTAGTTGTTAACATGTTCAATCACGATCCCAAAACATGGAAACCATGACTAGTCCTTTTTGACTAGGTTCAAATTGGACCTATCATTTATGTCATGTGTAATTGTATTGGTCTAGTCATGGATGTCATATTTGGCGTAGTGAAATAGTAAGTTAATATGTGAATTAATGCTTATTGGTTCAATTCAATCAATTGGTTAATAAATGAACTAGTATTAATAAATGAACTAATTCCATTTACATGTCATTTTTGTGAAAATCTCAATTGGAATGAATGTATTGGTTGATGATTCATAACATTAAATTTTTATGTTATTTTGTTTGGCAAGAATTGTAATTTAGTTATGGAAGAGAGTAGTTATACATATCTTTCATTACATCTTTCAAACTTTTCATAAATGGGAACTTACATCCGTTTATTTTTCATGAAAAAATATAAAAATATATATATATATATATATATATATATATATATATATATATATATATATATATATAAATTAAAATAATTTTTTTACCAAAGTCTTTCATTTTTTGAATAATAATTGTTTCAATGAAAAGATAATATAAATGATTATACAAATTTCATGAATTATAATCAAAGTTGGTTTGGTTTGATTTCAATATTTTTTTCATTTATTCACACCTTTCTTTTCATTTATTGACCACGTAATACTTTCCCCTTGGTTTTATTTATTTATTTTTTATTTATTGTGCTTGCTGGAAAGGTTGGTTTCATATTTCTTATTTCATTGGTGGTTTTCATTTTTTATAATGTTTGCAAAAACTATTTATCTGTTGTGTATTTTTTCTTTTTTTTCTATATGGTTGTTTTATAAATTTTGGGGGTTTAAGTTACTTGTTGACGAACTCTCTTCTCATCACCTCAATGCATGTAATTTAATCACATTAAATCGATGCTAAAGTGAAATGGATGAGATCTTGGCATTATGAAGGACAAGCAAAAAATCTCATGCACATTTTCTTTAAATTGCGCTTGGTAGAAAATGCTTTGCGTGAGATCATCCATTTTGATTACAACGTTATCTCCACCACGATGTAAATCTTGCATCCAACGTTTTTGGTCGTTGGATTATTTCCAGAAATATCAACATAAATGTTGTCAGGATTTGCTCATAAATAGGGCATTCTCTATGTTGGGGCAAAAGGAATAGGACGCAGGAGTCGCGCAAAAGATCTTGCAATCTAGGTTAATCTTTGAATACGGTTCGTGTCACAATCGAAATGCTTGTTGGCACCCGTGCGAATGACAAATCAAACCAAGGGATGTGGTTATGTGCAATCATAAATTAAAGCATAGCTCAAAAGAACTATTGTAGTTACTTGTACAAAATCTTATAAGTACTATCGATCCAATTAAGTAGACCTGATGAAGGCTTATTGAATCATGTATTCAACGATATATTTCAAGGAAATGAGTTAAAGGAGGTAAATAAGTTCTGAGAATCCTATGATCCCGAACGTATCGTTACATGTGGGACAATATTTCTTGCCTTAAATGAAACAGGTCTCATAGTAACTCAATGTAATATAAAAGATTGTAGAGGGTGGTCGACTCATTGAATCATTCACGCAAAGGTTATTTTGGCAGGTAGTTGATATATTTGAATCGCATAGCCCTTGTTCCTTCTGTGCACAATTCACAAGATTGTTTGTCTAGAAAGGTGCATTATTGATTTTTTATTATCGCTAATCTTTTTGATGGCAGTGCGTTGATCATCGATTGTTGTTGGTTTTCTATCAATGTTTATCTTGTAAAAGGCGTCGATTTTATGTTTATTTGTTTCAAAATATTCTGAGTCTGACAATCGTATTTTTTACAGATGGGAAAATTCGAAGCTACAAACCTAATGGACATGCCCTCGCATGTTCGATCTCACATCCTTAGGATTTCAGGCTCCGGGGAAGATAAGGCATGGGAATATAACGAGAATGATCGCATTTTGATCATTGACTTGCATAAGTTGCTTGCCCCTGTTAATTATGACGACGAAAAGCAAATGTTCGACATTCTCGCCCATGTTCACTTGGGGGTGGTAGACCATGTCGTCATCCGTGTGTACTTGAAATCCTGCACAAGAGATCGCTATGACGGACGTTCTATGACATTGTATCACCCCATAAACGTAGAATGGTTCCCCGAACTTGATAGTTTGGTCCATAATCCACCTCCGAACGTGCTCATGACTATTAAATCGCATGATGACGTTGATGACAACAACGAATAGATTTGTCATCGTAATGATAATTGTTCATTTTTGCCGGCATTGTGAAAAAAATGCTTGTGATAGTTTTGTAGTTAATCTTTTTGCGAAATATTAAGTGCGATGGAAATACTCGATGCAAAAGTAATGAGATAGATTATTATATATTTTTATGAAATAAATTTAAAAAAAAAAAAGAACAAGGCAAATTGCTTGAGGTATTTAATGATTCATATTGCATCATAATGAAAACATTTTAAAAAATTGGCGTAAAAAATATATGAGACAAAATTTAAAGTTTTTGTGATATTAAATTAAATTATTTATGTCTTATAAACATTCATATGTGATGATAATGGGACTAAAATATAAAATGAGCAATAGACAAAATCAATGGATTTATTTCGCACTATGCCGTTTCACACAAAAAATGTAATATTCTTAAATCTATTAAATTTTTTATAAATAATGAATGTTTAGACTTATGAAAAATTCAAAAAAAATCAATTGCATCATAAAATGTTTATATCATTGACTCCATATTTATATTGTATTGGATTTAACATGAGTACAATGTAAATCATGCATTAAAATTTTTAAAAACTTATTATTCATAAATAGTGCATCATATGATACATAGCCATTTAAATATGTTTCATTTTAATTATGGATATTATGTAATTAAAATTTTCATCATGAAAAAAACAAGTAATATGTCATATGTCATGTCACCTTTCATTCATAAATTTTTTGTCCAACATTTAAATTTTAATTATTTTTTTCATTTATACAATTTTAAAATATTTCTTATGCAAAAAATCATAAGTTTTATTTATGCAATACCTCATATATGTGAAATGTGTTGAATTTCAACATTTAAATTTTTAATGGTTTATGCCATTAATTTCACACTTTTATCATGTTGAATTTTACACAAGTAGGATATTAATTATGCATAAAAGGTTTGAATACTATTGTCGTTTATATTTAATGTAACATTAAATATTTTATTTTTTTACTTATTTTCATTTGAATTACATGTTTAAAACAAAATTTTTACCTTAAATATATAGTGTGCTTTTTATAGTACACTATACTACAATGAATTTGTTATAGTTTTTTCAAAAAATCATTTTAATTTTTTTATGTTTTTTTAATATCATAGGTTATGGGTTATAATTATTTATTGTGTATAAACATGAATTGTAATGAACGACATCTTGAATCAACATTTGAGTAAATTATAAAATAAAAAAAATTGTTAAATGAGCATGGCATCATGAACTATTTTTGTGAAAATCATTATCATTTAATGAAATATAATATTAATATTTTTTAAATTTGAAATTAGATTATATTTAATTAACATACATACATTTTATTTTTGTGTTACATTAAATATAAATCGATATTAATGATGGAACAAAAATTCACAATAACGACTAAACTAAAATTATTTGATAATAGTTTGGTAAATTGATTACATAAATTTATTTAATTATTTTTCAAATGTATTCAAATTAATTATAGGGTGTAATATTAATGTAATAAATATATGAATTATATAATTGTGTTTATGTACATTTTTGTTGATCATCGACAAGGTCATAATCTTTCACTTGACATACCATTTCATTGAATAATTGTGTCACTTGCGAACAATAAAACAAAAGTTAGATGTGGTTATTTTTGTATCAAAATTTTAAAACATAGTTATAATTATGAATATTTAATAATGTGCGAATTATGATGCACATTAAAATCATTAGATGCATTCATAACTACTCATTTGTTAAGCTTGTCATCCATTGAAAGTTTTTTTAATCTTTCATTATTTTATATGAAAAGTTAAGGATATTCATTCATGATGTTTTCATGATTATCGTATTATATTATGAACATTTTAATTATGAAATGAAAAAATCATTTAAAATTTATTATTTTGGTTGAGATTTTTATTTTAAAATTATCATTTAAAAAATATTTTCCTTTCAACTTTAAACTAACTACAAATTGATTCATTAGACCCTTGGTTTTAAAGATCATTTAAAAAAATAAGATTCAATAATTTTTTCAATGTGATTCATAAATATATTTCTTCTAAAATAGAATCATTATGAATTTTTTATAAATAATTGTCATGATTTAGGTGCAATGATGCATCATTTAAAAAACTAATTATATTAAAAAAAAATCATCATAATGTGCTTCAAGTTTAGACCCAAAATTTTCAGTGTTGGAAGTTAATGATTGATTCATATAACAAATATGTTTTTTTCATTTGTGTGCCTCACGTGATTTTTCATATATATAAATTTTAAAAAGTCAAAATGTGCATGTTGGATAATTAAATAATTTGAGTGATGGGAAAGAATTTCACATGGGGTGAGTTGAAATGTTAAACACTTGTTTTCTTATAAACGAATCTCGAAGTAGATTTGAACAACTTAGTAAATGATTATTCATTGATTCAGAAAAGTTGTCGAAATTTAAATTATTTTTAAAATATGAAATTAAAACAATATGATATAAAACATAAGGTTTATATAAAACATGACCTTAAACAATATATAATTTTAAAAATTAAATTAAATTTTAAATGAATCATAACATACCTTGCATAACTAATTATGGTTACATCATTCATCACATTATTGTGAGTTATGATGATTTTGAATGATCATTGCATCAATAATGAGTTGAATTATTCCAACTCATCTATTTATCCATTAAAGAAGTTGAACATGTGTTTAAAAAATAAAACTACGGTTCTATGTTGCTACGCATTATTAGTGATGTTCAACCTTTTTTTCCTTATCATGCTCCCATTTGGTTTTCAATATCTCGTTATTATTTATATCAATTTCAAATTTAATTTAAATTGTATTAAACATTATATCCATGGTGGGTAAGGTAAAAGAAGGAGGTAGTTATTAACAAAAAAAATGAGGTAAGTATTAGTAAAGGAATGAGATAGTTAAAAAATGAGGTAATTATTAGTAAAGGAATGAAATAGTTAAGCTTGAAAATAAAATAGGACATTTTTTCATATGTCTATGGATGGGTAGGGGAAAGGAATAAGATAATTATCAAAAAAAGAGGTAATTAAGTTGGGAAATGATGAAATAATTATGAATTGTCCTTGGAATTGTCCAATGACAACATACAATAGATTCTACAAGCCTACAAAAGATTATGCAAAATCACCCATTTACCAACTCTTAAAGTTGAAATTACATTAAAGTTAAACCAAGTTGCAAAATTCTTAATAAAAAGAATAATAACATCAACAAAAAAAAAAAAGAACAATAGTAAATAACAAGCATGTGTACATAGTGTACATATAAATAGTAAAACAATACATAAGTTTGATTTTGTAAACAACTCAAAAGTCTATTGAATATATAACCATCACAATAATATTAAATAGATTTGCAAAATCATTGATAAAGGGAATAACAATATCAACATGACATACAAGCTAATAAGTAAGAAGCATTTGTACATAATGTGAGTTTTTAAAGTAGTAAACATACCTCAATTTGATTTTGTTGAATAATGACTTAATCATGATTTGCTTGAATTTTCTAGACATACATGTAAAAATACAAAAATATAGTGAGTACATTAATATCAAGATTAAGTTCATCAATGTGGACAAGAATAGTTGCGACATAACCTCACATGGCGATCAATGCAAGTTTTTAGACTCAAAAAATTGCATAAAACATTTACATATACAAATGGTGCCATTATAAGATCATAACAATGATTTAAGAAAATTCTTTATACAATTTTCACAAAGTGCCCCAAATTTGTAATAATCTTTAGCAAAGAACAAATAGAGACAAAAGTGAACTAATTTCTAGTCAAAATAAAGTTTTTATGCCTTATAGGTTTCCACCTAGGAAATCTACATAATGCCACCACTCATTTCAAAGTATGGATGGTTGCCACTTTATCCAATCAATAACATTAGTCGGTCCAATGGTCTAGACCTTTGGTAATAATGAAAGACTTCAATGTTTAAAATGGAACACGCTAAAGACAAAATGCCGTTGGTTAATTACAAAAGTTCCATGACACACTTTTCAACTCTTAATATTTGAAAGTATTAACTTTGAAAGGCTAATAATTTTGGAATTAATGAGTTCTCATTTAGAATCGCCTTGAAATTGCATTCAAGGAAATGATGACATATAAAATGCATTATACAAATTTTTTGCTTGCATTAACATAGGTAGTTTGAAGTACTCTAGTTGGTGGTGTCCATTTGCAAAACGAATCAGTTAGAAAGTGAGAATCCTTTTAAACTTTTTCATTAATAATTCATTTTTTGGATTCATCATCCATAGTTGCATTAAAACTTGTTTCATAATCAAGAGTGGGACACAGATGTACCATTTTTTCCACACTTTGACATAGTAAAAGCCACAGGATCCTCAGTAGGGTTGCTCTAAGCTCCTGCCTTTAGCCTCCAAGCGTATATCTTCATAAATCCTGAGACACACAGAATGGTCAGCAAACATAAAGCTAAAAACTCCCGAATACTATCCTCTCCCACAAATTCAGCTCAATCTGGTAGTGGATTTCATGCAACATCAGAATAGTCGAAATACCAAGAAACGAATAGAAGTACCTTAACCAGTCTCCTTGCACATACAGGAGTCCAGACAAGTTGATGGACAAAGCCTTCAGCAACAGGGGCACAACATATTTCCATTCAGATAGTTGTTGCAAGATCCTAATCTCAGATACGATGGCATCCTCACTATCATGCACATCTCCACCAGATTGAACCACCTGGCATATAGGAAGGTGAGCACCAGTTGTGCAATACAAAACACTCTAGAGCCTAAAATCTTGACCTATGGGTCCCAAGCAATTTGTCTATGATTCACATCAAGAGTTAAGGGAAGAAGTTCTTGCCCCAACATCTTAAAAGAACCCATCACAGTGCTTTGAGTATATTCAATACACAGTTTTGCCATCATGTTTATGCATGAAGTTTTGCCCAGATACAAAAACATGTTGTGTTACAACATGTAGGTCAGCATACCACAGAACAAGGACCTATGTGCACACAAGCTTACATCAAACACTCCAGCTATATGACTGCAGAGATGCTCTTCTTCCAAACTCATACTATGGGTAGCTTGCAGATCAAAAAGGCTACATTCTCCTATACTATGTCTGGTGTGACAGCTCATGTTGCTGGTACTACGCCTTTTCCCTATCTACTGGAGATACTAAGCTATATGGTCATCATTGTTAGCGGTCCACTGTAAAGAGCTTCTTTACGTTCCCAACTCCATAAAGTTTGATTGCTATTTTGCCACAATAAATGCTCTATGGTAATTTTACATATCATGTTTTGCCATAGTTTTCCAATCTTGTGTCATCAATCAACCGTTGAGACTGGCAACTTTGATGTCAGCCCTTTTTCATCAATAACCAGGTGACTTACAAGCTCCTTAGCTTTCTTACTCCCAAATAGCTTCTCCACAATAGCAAGTGCAAACTCCATGGCAGTCCCAGGACCTCTGCTTGTGACCAGCAGTCCATCAATGACCACCCTACCCTCTACTGCAGTCTGGTCTTTTAGCTTATCCGTGAATCCTGGATGGCAGGTTGCTTTCTTGCCCTGTAAACCCAACAAGACCCCACTAGCAAATCAGCAAATGAGCTTTAACACAACAATGACTGGAGCACTGATCAAAGATGTTGCACAATGGATCTGCTCTTCCTCTTCACCTGTAACAAGCCATGGGACTGCAGCACTACAGCAGGTGCTGCACAAATTGCTCCATGCACCCGCTCTCCTTCAACTTGATCTTTCAACATGTTCAACAAAGTTTCTGACTTCTGCAACCGCTCAGCACCTGGCATTCCTCCCTGCACACATCATGTATTAAATTGTTCAGAGTTCAGCCATTGCACTAGAGAAAAGTACACATGATAGGCAGCCAAGGTAAGGAGGGGATGCAAAACCTGACTCATAAAACCTTACATATTCCTTCTAATCAATTCAAGCACCTCAGCAGAACTTAACCAGGAATCACTGACACATCCTGGACAAGGTTACATACTGGCAGAAGTATGAGGTCAAACTTAGTCTCATGGATGTCAGAGAGGAGTTGGTCTGCCACAAGCTTGACTTTACGAGATGCCACAATAGTAGTCCCTTCCTCCACTGAGGCTACTACCACCATGGCACCAGCTCTCCGAAGGATGTCAACAATAATAACCACCTCCATTTCTTCACTTCCATTTGCCACAGGCACTAGTACCTGAAAATTATCCAATTACCACCCCAATGCATTGATTCTTCACATTTTCCACCTGCAAACCTAATAGTGCAATGTATGGGAGGTACATTTTTGCATCAAGAAATGCTCAGCAGAGGAAGAGACTCTTAAATTTCAAGTTGTCATAATGTAAAGGGCATAACACTTACATGAGGAACACCATTGCTTGGCCATTTCTGCTCATTGAATAGAAGCTTGCTGGATTCATTGCCATCATTTGAAGGCAGCACCTGTGAGAGAAACATCATTTGATATGAGAAGATGAGCCAATGTACAAAGGAGGAAATAATTACCATCTCACATAACTTAAATCATGAAGAAAAATTGGAAATCAGACCTATATATACTATCTTCACTGCAACCATACAATGCAGGTAAGACGAATGCTTTAATACTCAAAACTATATCTTCATGAGTCCTGGGAACTTCTCCATACTCAAATTAAGTCAACCTGAGCAGAATTCAGAGATGACCCTATAGTAATAAGCTTACAGAGGTTAGAAAGCTTTCAGATATGCAAGCATATCAGTGAACAGACGGAAGTGGAAACCCAGCCCTAGAGAACAGAGAGAACAAAAACAATATAGACTGAGGAGCAGTTTGAACAATAGTGAGTCATACAACCTTCAACAGCAAGATATATGTGGTAGTGACCAGCTACAATACCATGCAACCAACATACTTGAGTTTTTGTCACAAGATCAGCAGCAACCAGAAGACACAGCTCAGCAAAAACCTAGAAGAGAAGAAGCTTGATGAAGTTGCAGAAGAAGAATACCAAAGTGGCCAGGCAGAAAGAGGACAACAAAAAGAGAAAAACCAAACAAGAAAAAATGAATAAAAAAGAGAGAAGCAAGTGATAACTTCAAAGACTTTTGCAAGGATAAAGTGAGAACATAAAAAGTGTCACATGGAATTAAGAAGCTCTAAAACTACAAAGCCCTTCATATACGCAGAATTGGAGTACCAATGACCAGATGCATGACATAATGTAACTTATTACAAGAAAGAACAAGAAGAACAAAATAAGATCTATGGATAACAGGTAATAATCACATACCATCGGACCACGCACAAGTGCAAGCTTCTCATGATCATAGAGTTGTTGAGTCAGGCTTAGGGCAAACTCAAATGCAGAACCAGGTCCCTGACTAGTGGTGAGGCCATTGTCTTTCACCACTCTGCTACCTGCTGTTTCAGCACTCTCCAACTGGTCTGCAAAACTTGGGTGGCAGGTGGCCTTGGCCCGCCCATGCAAAATCAGAGACAATGAACCACTTTCTGAAGCAGATTCTTTTTATCCTCAAATGTCAGAAGTAATATGCAACGGTGCAAATATCTTGCATCAAAAGTACAATCATGAATGAGGGAAGGGCAAATGGAAGTGCATGACATACATGAAGGCCTTTCAATAGACCCCATGATTGCAAGGCAACAACTGGTGCTGCACATATGGCTGCATAGGGCTGACAAGACTCAGCCTGCTTTTTTGTAATTTGCTGCAAGGTTTTTGAGTCTCGCAATCGCTGCGAACCTGGCATCCCACCCTAGATCGACCAACAATAAACTTAAAACCCCAATACTCACGTATAGGCAAAGAACAATACTCAGCAAGACCTGCAGCACAAGAATCTGTAACCGATGCCTACTATTACAGGAAAACATCGGCACATGAAGATCAGTCAGATGAGACTGACCCTGGCGTAATGCAATTTACTGCTGCAGCTTTCTTGCAGTCGATTCTATCTTGGCTCTAGTGCTATAGCATACAACAAGTAACATTCTCGGGCTTGACTTATGGCTTTGTGATATCACATAGCAGAACGCTATTGCGTCCTGTCGTCCTAAGGGAGAGGGAGAAGACGTATGTACCGGCAATGCAACCAGGTCGAACTCCTGGCCCTCGCACTCGGAGATGAGGGCATCAGCGACGATGACGACGCCATTGGCCGCCACAACGCGGTGTTCCTCTTCTTCCACGGAGGCGACAGTCACGTCCGCCCCAGCCCTACGCAAGACGTCGATGAGAATGACCGCCTCCATCTCCTCGGTCCCGTTCGCCACAGGCACCAGCACTTTCTTACTCTTCTCCGTCGCATCCATCGCGGTGGCAGCAAACCCGAGTGCCGACTTTCTTCGGTTTTGAGATGAAGATGGCAATTGAAGCGAAGATGATAATAAACCGAAGAAGCTCCAGTCAAAAAGGCCAAAATGTGTGACCGGAGATTTTCTTGAGTGACTGGAGCAGGAGGTACAGAAAGGAAGAGAAAACTCGGTGCTGATTGTTTCCCGTGCGACAGATTCTATAGGGATCTGAAACGAAGGTAGCAATTGCCGCGCAGAAAACTGTCTCGACTTCGAAAAACAGCAGCCGCCGAAAATAGCCCGAGCTTTGTTTGTAATCACACCAGAACCAGGAGCACAGATACGAGAAGCAACGGCAGAAGGAAGGCAGAGAACAGAAGGAGCAGTACTACAACCACTGACGACGCTCGTCGCAACTACGACCGCCATCGCTCCCGTTCTCGAGCTTTGCAAGCGTGAGCGTTGCGAGAAAGACGACTTTTCTGCACTGTAATCTGCCTCCGAGAAGACGCATTTTGCACATTGTAATCTACCTATCGGTTAAACAAGGCCCATATCTCACGATGGATAGAAGAAGGGTCTGGCTTTCGGCCCTTCAGGATTTGAGGCCGGTAAAATCTGCCCCTTCACTTGGCCTACCGACCTTATAAGGGGAGCCTTAAATCCAGAAGGGCCTAAACCTAGACCCTTCATATGTGTAAGGAAATGCCTGATTTTTTTCCCCTCTTTTCTTTAAAACAGGAACTTTCAAAATCTAGAATGCCTAGTTGACAGCCTGGTGGGGACGTTCTGGATTTCAAAAGCTCCTGTGACATCTTCTGCTGAGTAAGCATTCCCAAATTACACTAGAAAAAATCGGACAGTTCTTTATGGTCATTGTTAATGCATGGTAGGTATGTATGTATTGCATGGTAGGTACTTATTTGAACTAAATAAGAATTTTGCACAATTTAAAACTATATTTCTCTCATAACTAAAATAATTACTACTTTTTGCTCTCAAAAGATCAGATTTATTTTTTCAAATATTGTTCAAATATTATTTTTCCTACAATGAAAATGCATGTTTATTTCAATTAAGTTCATGAATGTGTTGGATACAAACTTATTATAAGTTATATTTATTAAGTTATGGTTATTTGAGATATTTGTGTTAATCATGCACATACTTTTGGAAGTTTTATTATACTAAACTCAGTTTCACATTATGTGAACCGGTTTTTTTGGGTGAAAGTGTTTAGACTGTTTAGATTGGAACAGATTGTTTTGGTGTTCAGAGTGTGGACACAGTACGTAGATGCACAACATCTTATCTATTCGCAGGACCAGCTTGTTCGTGATGCCTTGTTTAAATATCTCTAGTTAAATTTTGTGCAAAACATTTGAATGCATGAGATGATGACCTTGTGCATGTGCTTGCACATGCGTTTATATGGTAGGTAACAACTGCATCAGTGTTCACTTCATATTTAGGGCAACTTTAGATGAGGGTTCAAGGTTCAGGAACCAATGCATTCTAGCAATCTTATTGGTCAAAAGCTTTAAATTGGTCCCGAGTCCTTTAGACAAGGGTCCAAGACCAAAAAACGACAAATTGAGACTAAACTTACATGGCACCTGTTTTGGAGGGAAAATCAATTGGTTTGGACCAGTGTTATGTGTGTAAGTGTCAATACCCGTATATATGACATGTAAATCCAGTGTAAGTGTAAATCATTTACACTTACGTGTCCAAATTTTTTACACTTACACTTATCCTGTTGCAGTGTATATATATATTTTTTACACTTACAAGAGGGCATCGTAAATATTTGTCACATACACTTACACGGCCCCTGTAAATGTTTTGGGATGTGTAAGTGTAAATACTAAAATTATTTGTAAAGTCACCCTATCTTTGGGCCTCCTTTCACCCCAAACCCTTCTTTCAGGGATATCCATAAAGTAAGGAAATTTATTAGATCTGGGAATGAAATGCTGAAAATCAGCATTTAATGCACAAGGTTCAAGACTAATTATAGTGGCGTAACAAGTAACAGCAGTAATGGAGGCACTAAGAAAAAGGAGAGACAGGGTGAAACTTAGTTCACCACAAAAACTGAGGCCCCCCCACCCTTGAATGCTGATTTTTTTATTTTTGTGAATCTCCCAAAGTGAAGATCACATTTTTTTTATTGTTATATATTTACATTGTTTTATAAGCCATGTAAAATCATATAAATATAAATATATTTACATTTACATTGTTTTACCAAACTGCGTAAAACTATATAAATAAATTTATTTTTACACTAACACTGTTTTATACAGCATAAAATAAATTTACGCAGTTTTACACTTACATTTGCACGGAGTGTAAATAAATTTTATTATGGGATTTACACTTACACAGAGTGTAAGTCCCAAACCATTTACACGCACAACACTGGTTCAGACCAAAAATTAGTGCTAAAAGGAGAGCTCCTGATTTGGAGAACCAATAATCAGGCTAGGGACCAAGGTAGAGTCAAATTTGCTTCAAATGAGTCCCAATTGGTTCCTAGGAAATTGGACCCTGGAACCTCATCTAAAGTAGGTCTTGAAATAGGCTAAAGCTCGGGGTGAATCACAAATTTATAGCAACATTTATATGATCCTTAGGTCGTGTAAAGAGCTCATTGTAAGTGTGTTTTATCATCTTTGTTTTCTCATTGATCTGTTGTCAATTTTCAACAGAAAGAAAAAACACTAAACCAATTTTCAAATCGATGTTTTTTTTTCTTTTCCAATTTTGTGAGATATGTGGTTTGGCAATTATCTTGAAGAGGATCTAGCCAAATTTGGCTATAAATCAAAGAGGAAAGTAGTAAAATTTTGGAACCTTGCTCTGTTAATGTGACATGCTTCAACCTATTGTTAAAATGTGGCCATTTCAATTTAGTTTTCCTCAATATATAACATCTTTGGGTCATTTTGTCCAAAAACATTCTTTCTATGTTAAATAGCGCCTTTTTTGTTGTCAACAAGTGATGCAATAGTATTTTCAAGAGTCAATACCAGACCAGTGTTGATGTAAGCCCAAAAGTGGGGCTTCAAATTAGGGTTTAAGGGGACTCCATTACCATGTTTGACTACAACATGAGATGAAGTGCCATTTTGGTTGGCAACAGTGGAGGAATTAGCACCAAGTATTTATCCAAGTGCATTCAATTAGTGCACGCCCAAGTGCAGAATCTAAGATTCATTTGTTTCTTTTGAAGTCAAGCACAAACTCTATCCCTATTCACACAAACTGCACAAAGAATTTTTGGGGAAAAGGGAGATGAAGGAAGAGATGGGTCAGAAGTGATCTTCATCGTTTGTTGAGGACACGTCATAAGTGTAAGAACTTCTCCAAGTCTTTGAAAACAAAAACTTCAAGGACATTTACTATATGATGTATTTGTTACAGGACATTAATTTCTTATAGTTCATTATTTGTGATTGAAACCAATTGAAACCCAATTCAGTGAATGAGGTTCTGGAATTTGGACATTTTTCTCAATGATAAGCACAAAATTGTCTTTCTGAAGTCTCCCCTTCATTATTTGAGATTTTTGCGCATCCAGGAGAAACAAGCTTGTGTTTTGTATGTTTTGGACATGGATTCCCACAATTTGCAAGTGAGGTTTCTTGAAACATAAAATTTGTGTGCATGTTTTCATGTATGACTTTGTTAGTTTTAATAGTGTTGAGCACTGATCTTGTAACACACAACAGCTGCCCTAAGCCAAATTAACACCTTGTTATGGCCTTAGAAATAAACAAAGAACACTCAAGTTCTCGCTTGGTATACTCTCTTGCATAGGAATTTTTTTTGTATAAGGTCCTGATTGTCAGGGGTGTGAAAACCACTGTACTATGAGCACAACTTGTGCTTTAACTGGCAGGAATTTCCAGACATTTACCAGTTGGAAAAAAATTTATGGACAAAGTCCAACATAAGCCATGTATGTGGATGAAGAAGTGGTTAAATCTATAGCCATCAATTCACATACTCCATAGCACTGAGATACTCACCATGCTCCTCGAAATGGTCCACCAAGCGCTTTAGGAAGCAGTCTGCTCCAACAGTCTCTGTGTTGCAGACAATACAACATTGCCTGCGGGCTCGAGTCACTGCCACATTCATGCGACGATTGTCGCTCAAAAATCCCACCTGCATAAATCACAATCTTGCAGATCATTATTATTGGAGTCCTCAAAACCACAATTTCATAAGCAGATGAAATCATAACCCTTTCAAATCTCCTAGAAAAAGAGGTTTTATTTATACCAGTCAATAGATACCTCATGCTTTTCATTTGAGCGGACCATGGAGATGATGATAGCCTCCTTCTCACGCCCTTGGAATCCATCAACTGTGCTAATCTCAACCTCGGCCAGTATTTTGTCATCTGCCCTTAGAGACTTGAGCAAGCCCACCTGGTAATACCACACCCACAACATATATGTCTAAGCATTGTGAGGCCAAAAAGTGACATATCAATGCAGGCATTAGTGGTTCTGTAGACTCTTCACACCTGAGCAGAATAGGGTGTGATGACACCTATGTGGCAGGCCTGAACACCAGCATCAAGGAGCTTGCGAACATGAGCCATGGCCACACGGGCTTCACCATCATTGAGGCTGCTGTCTGCATCATCCTGCTTCTCTTCCATATCACACCTGTGGTCCCCACCCATTGTCACTTACATGAAGATGACTTCTTTCCTGATGATGTATGAATCTGAAATCCAAATCTTTTCCTATCTTCTCTTGTCCAGAGTGATCAGGGCCAACCTCATGAAAGTGATGAGGAAGTCCATAGAGACTCATGATGAGCTCATACAAGAACTGCAGAGGAGCAATGCATCAGAGATGATATCTAGACAATACAAACCAGAAAGAAACTGTAAGAATTGTTTGCCAGACTTTTGTCCTGACATTTTGACAAGGGGACAGAAATTCTGTCCAAAATGCTATCTTACCCATCAATGTCAATTAGAATAAGGGTCGGCTCTGTGGCACTTGTTTGCTTCACCCCCTCCAAATCACACAGACTGTGCCCTTCCACGCTTGAGTGAGCTTCAATCTGCAGTAACCATGTAATACCCTGACATTAGGTGACTTTCCAAGTACCATGAAAATTTCAAACATCTCACTGCAGAAAATTCAAGTACCTTGTCATTGTAAAGCTCGTGGGATGACCACTGCATGATCAGGCGGTGCATACGGTATTGAACTGTCAGCATGGATGTGACCTTATCTCCATAAAGAGCTGCTAGGCGCTCAAAAAGTGTTCGACCCAATCCCTTCCTTTCTGCTTCTGCACTTTGCACTGTTGGTGACAGCTGCAAATGATCCCCTGCCAAAATACATCGACGTCCCTGTTGTTTGCAGCACTATATTAGTTGCATACTTTTGCCCTAAATATTGATGTAATTGCAAAAAGAAACTCCCAAAAACATGGTTGGCAGCCAAACAAATCTTAGGTCAGTTCCAACCCAACCACAACAAACTGGACAAGAATAAGCATGGTCATGACCTCATGAGTGGCACTCACAAAGTATCAGAACATCACCTTCATCAGGAGTTGCAGTAACTAGCTGCCATTACTTCCCAGAGACTTCATCAGAATCCCAACAGTGGGTGTGGATGAACATAATCATCTGTTCAAAACATGGCAACTAACTATACAAAATTTTGCATCCTGAGTTTCTGTCACAGTTCCAGAAGGAATGGGAATTCTCAGTTATGATGTCAGCCAGCACTAAAGCAACATAGCTAATGAAACCTGCTATCTAAACACCAAGTCCAAAACTGTTAACCATAGACCTAAGCCAAGATATTGACTCTGATATCTGATATTTTATCTGTAATATCAGCATCTTGAAAACAGAAGAATACATGTCTAGAAGTTCATCAGGGCATATTCCTATCTGAAGAGAATGAAATTCATGATGAAAGGTTTGTGAGCATTGATATCCATGCCTTCAATAGTGCAATCCAGCAAGCAACCTCCAAAGCTTGAGCTGCTTCATCGATGATGACAACATCGAAAGTTGTATCCCGGAGCTGACGAGAAAGAGCACCTGTAAGAGTAGTTAAAATGACAGTTGAGTCTTTGATCACATCTGCAACTGCTTGCTGTTGCCGTTGATGTTCTTCCTTACCAAGAGCTCGCAGCTCTCTTCGTATTTCTCCCCTTGACCGTCGATCTTTTGCCTTCAAAAGCTTGCTGTTCAGAGCCTGTTGAACAGCAGGCTCACAAAAGAATGTTAACTATGGGTCTTCATGCCTATGCTTGCAAACAAACATTAAGGTCTGAATACAAATGATGGAATGTTCTGCTCAGACCACCAGAGCTCCAAGCATAAACTATTTGCACTTCCTCAAACCTTTTCTGTATCTTCCTACAAGGTTCACAACCACTGAAATCTGAAACAACAAAGACTCTCATTGTAAAATCATGCAAGGATCATGGTACGTTACATAGAATTTAATTACCTTCATCTCTTTGCGCACATCATTTGCCAAGGCACTGTTGTCTGCCTTCATGACCTGAAAACATGGAACTATCTCACACCATTTAACCCAAAATGCCAAGCCAAAGTTGATAGACAAAGAAAAAATACAACAGAGAGTTCATAGCCAATGCTTGGTTGGATGTCACATTGTATCTTTGCAAAGTGCCAACAAGGACGCACCCACAAGAAGCCTTTTCACGCTATCAACTTGTGTAGAGCTAAGATTTAGGCTTAGGACTTGAGATTGGGAATAAGCTTTGTAAAGGGGACAAGATCCAGGAGTTCATCCCTGCCAGTATCCCAAAAATGAAATCAACAGAAAGTTGAATTATATATCTTTCATAAGAATAGAGAAATCTCCATTCTCACGATGAAGAAGAAAACAGCAAGGTTAACACTTCTTCAGGAAGCCACAGAAAGAACCAGTCAAGGGGAGATACAAAACAAAACAC
>Ga0116227_10005452_pt1 | contig 26786 bp, 22 predicted proteins | sample S1TSphgellanicum_FD_89693 | JGI IMG/M metagenome (GOLD analysis project Ga0116227, IMG submission 89693) | Host-associated microbial communities from peat moss isolated from Minnesota, USA - S1T2_Fb - Sphagnum magellanicum MG | ecosystem: Host-associated > Plants > Peat moss > Unclassified...
CCTTAAATATTTGTTGACTTTTCACATGCAAAAGACTTACCATAACACAACCCATTCACCCACCGAAAATCTTTGTTAATTTCCCACATGTCAAAAACTTATCATAACAAATGATTTACCAACCTAAATTTTTTGTTGGTTTCCCACATGCCAATACCAAAACAACCCACTTTCCCACCTAAACTCATATAACTATACCACAAACACAACCCAACAATTCTTCAACCCAATAGCCAAATTAAAAAAAAAGAAAAACTCCAAACTCAAAACCCTGAAACTTTACATTTACAAAATAACCCTTAAAACATAAACCTCACAAACAAAATAACATTTTCTAAACAACTCTATGGTTTAAACCTGAAAATTTAATAAAAGTAACCCTTGAAACCCAATTCACCAAGAAATGAAAAGAAAATTTAAAAAACCATGTTAAATAAATAAAACAACTAAAAGAAAACCCCTAAAACCTAATCCCCAAAAACAACCAACAAAAACCCTTAAAACCCAAACCTAACAAAAGAAACTAAAACACAACCCCTAAAATCCAAACCCTAGAAAAAAAACTAAAAAATAAGCCTTATAACCCAAGCCCTAGAAAACAACTTAAAAATAAACCCGAAAACCAAGACCCTAAAAAAAATTTCTTAAAATCCAAACCGTAAAAAATAAACAAAAAACTAACCCGTTATACCCAAACCCTAAAAAACACAATTGGAAAGAAAACCCTAAAATCATATCCCAAACATCAATATTTAAAAATTAATCTCCAAACCCAAACCCTAAAAACAAACTACCAACAAATGCCTCCAAAAAGTCAAACATATACCCATACAACTTTTATGCACTCATAATCCCATAATACAACCATATCACCGAGGTTTGCTTTTAAATTCAAAATTAAGTTCAATTAATCCATAATTAATCATTAGTTTGAGATTTTCGTCTTCAATTGGGGTGACTTTAATGATATAAAAAAAGTGAGGACAAAGTTTCAAATTTCAATTCCCAATTGGGGTGGCTTTAAAGCTACCCAAAAACTGGGGATGAAACAAAACTTAAATAATTAAACTAGGGACAGACTAGGGACTGATTTGAAGGTGACTTTAATACTCCAATTTTGTTAGTTTTGTTGGAATGGTGTGGAAATTCACCACAAAACAAAACGCTGGATGGAAGGCATCCATAATCAGGTCATCTGGTATCAATCTTAAGATTTAGAAAAAAATTGATGCTGGGGCAATTGTCAATACTGGTCTGGTATTAAAAACACTTTTTACCATTACAATTATTTTCAAATGTGATTAAAAATCATGATAATCGGCAATAACCAATCATATATGGACATCTTGCAACCATCAAAACAAGTAAAGATTAAAGAACACACTAGAGTAGATACCAAAAATTTTGCACAAAAAAGGACATATTACTCGTATGGAAATCGCCAAAATAATAGAGTTATTCCTGAAGTCACCCTGACTTCACCCTGCCTTTGGACCTCCTTCCACCCCTGTCCTCTCTCTCTTTCAGAGATACCCACAAAGTAAGGAGATTTTATTACATCTCAATATGAAATGCTGAAACTCAGCATTTGCCACGCAAGATTGGAGAGTATTTATGGTAGTTATACAGGTAGCAGCAGTGAAAACATATGTAGCAGCAGTGGAGGCGCTCAAGAAAAAGGAGGACAGTATGAAACTGAATCTACCACCAAAATTGATGGTTTTAAGAATTTCACCCCTGCCCTTGAATCCTAATGTACTGCTAATGTACTGCTAAACCCTTGAATGCTAATTTGTACTGCTAATCCTTGATCGGGAATACCAGTCCTTGTTTGCAAAGCTTTCGTAGCAGACTTTGCAAAGTCCTCCTAGTGCTCTGCTCTGCTCTGCTTTGTGAAGGTGCGTTTGCAAAAAGTTATCAGTAATAATGGTCCTGTTGACAAGAATACTCAGAGCAGGCAGGGTGAAGAGAGAGAGAATACATAACAAACAGCTTTCATTCAAATTAGTAGCTGTTAATTTAATTTGTTTCACAAAATTGTCTGAATTGGCATTTCTGTCAATCAGGCAAACTCTAATCTACAAAATCAGCAGCAGATAATAACTCACAACCCTCAAATCACAATCCAATTGCCATAAGACCCATCAAATATACCACCACCAATTTCCAAAGTACAATGATCATTGTGTTTTATCCAATTTTGCAATGCAATCAACTTGTGATAAAAGAGTGGACAATTTCCAAGCCAAATTAAATTAAAAATTCCAGGTGCCACAAACTTTTAAAAATCCAATCCAACCAGTGAGTGTACAGGTCTTTCATCTTTTGCACAAACAAAATCCAAGACTTAATATTCTTTGAAGGTGCCAGGTTAGCACCATCAGAGCCTGCTCAAAAAAAGAATGAAAAATGTAATCACTTCCCTCTTTGTCCAGTAAAACAGATAGGGCACTTATCGCAAGTGGAACCACCCATTTAGACCAGTACTCATGCAGAATTTATTATACGGGAAATAGAACCAGTTTCATCACAATTCAGTACACTACATCTTCCAACAGAAGGCCAACAGTATCCTCTTCAGTTCACACCTAGCCCAGTCCTTCTGCTGTGAGCTCTGATCTGATTACAAGTCAGTCAAGCCAGTGAAAAATTGAAAAATTGCCTACCTTGCTCAACAGACTGTTGTGCCTTTCCAGCTCACCCATTTTCATACGTCTTGCGCTGGAGCAATGACCTTGTCTTCCCCAGAGTTTGGAAGATGGGTGGGTGGGGTTGCCGTTTCTGGGACAAAAGGTGCCTGCACATCATAGAGCAGAATCTAATTTCCTTTAATCTCCTTCAAACACACTGCCATGGGAAGATTCAAGGTTTACACTGTAGTTCTAACTAGGGTAACAAAATTGAATTATTTGAAGCCAGAAATCCATGTCTACATCCAAATCTTGCCATGGAAAAACCAGCAAGCATGCTATTGGCAACACAACAGCTTACAGGTTGTCATGAATCTAGAGGCCTCACCAAACAAGCTCATGTAATGATAGAAATAGGGGACAGGTACTAAAAAATCAGCAACTTGCAAAACCAGCAGCAGCTACCCAGTGAACTAAAGTTTGCAGATATTAGCAGGTTCTGCAGCAAAGTTGTGTTTTGATTTTCTTTCACTACCTGGCCAGTCCCATTTGCATCTTCATCTGAAGATTTAGTAACAGTCGTATGTGTGGCACCATTCTGCAAGCTCTCTTGAGGGACTTTAACTTGATCATCATGGGTGGTCTCCTTTGCAGGCACAGTTGCAGCCACAGCCTCCTTCACAGCTTCTTCTGCAGCTTCTACTACTTCTCTTTGCTTTGCTGTGGCTTCATCTGTGTCCTGTATAAACAGTTATTCTCAAACTGTCATAAAAGCATGTTCATGATTTACTCCCAACCATTGGTTATTGTAGCAGAGCTCAGGAAAATTCATGTGGTCATTCCTTGAAAGAATCTGCAAATCATCTTCTGGAGGAGTTCTCAACTGGTTTCAAAAACCAAGGTATGATTATGCATAGAAATTCTGAACCTAACTGCTGTGTTCCTCCACTCCCTTTATACCCACCAATCAGAACCATAGTCAACCACCTATGATGATCCATTTGAACCAGTGAGTTCTGCCATATTATACTCCAACAAACAGATGTCGTGCCACAGTCTTACACAAAAGGGAAAAACCCTTGTCATTGATCTCTACCGTGAGGAAAGTTTGTGTCTCAAACTATCCCTATACCACAATCCAGTAATCTGTCATGTGCAGAAAGTGCCCAAAAGATCGCATGTCACCTGTTCAAAATTATCTTGAGCTTTTACTGCCTCGGTTGGAAGCTGCTGTGCGTGAGGCTGCTGCGCAGATTCTTGAACTGCATCTTCTTGCTCGTTACCGACCGAAAGCTGTTCAACAGGTTTCAGGTCTCCGGTAGGCTGCGCCTCGTTCTGATTCGTGACGGCTTGTTTTTCCTGGCACATGAGATAAGGCAAAAGTGTGTCGAGTTTGGCACTGCAAATAAGAGAGTTAAATACAAAGAGTTTTGCAGAGTCATGCAAAACGCTTTTGAGCATGATGGGATTCATACGGTTCGCAACACCTTGTGCATGCAGAAAACGCGTTTCCGACTGCGTAAACCGAGGGGAAAAAAAAAGAAAAAGAAAAACGAAAAACAGGAAGAAATAATTCTAGAAGGCGCCCCTCTCCAATATGTCCGAGAATATTCCTCTCCTCTTATCCGTATTGTCGGCGAGTGCAATGCCTGGTAGAAACACTCTAAACTTCCACAAAAGCTTCCGAGCCGCAAGGGACAGACGCGAGATTGCACAGCCGCAAGAATGAACATGAGGAAAGGAAAAAAAACTACTAACAAAAAAGCGTTATAACAAAGACCAGCAGCTTACGACGTGATTTGTCTCCAGTGATGGCTCCACGGTTGCTCCGTCCTGGACATCTTTCTTCTCTTCAAATTCTTGAGTCACGGGCCTTTTTGTAACAGGAGCAGGCTGCGCTTCACTTTCCGCAGAACGCTTTACTTGCAGTTGGTTCGCTGCTTGTTGCTCTGGACCAGCCATCTTCTCTCCAAAGCTTCCGAGAGAGAGAGACCCTAACAAAAACGAAAAAAAACGCCCCGTACTACTAATTAGACGTAGAAACAATATCACTCATGAACCTCAACAAAAACGCCTCCTGCCTACGGCTCCTCTACAAACTTATCAGAACGTACGAGAAAACCTACACTGGAGAAAAGCCGAAAGACACAGTTCCACACCAAACGCAACAACAAACACTCTCCAACAGCAAAAACCACAAGAAAAAGAAAACAGAGAAGGAAGAAACAGGACCCAAAAGAAAGAAAAAAAACACGACGACGACAACGACAACGACGACGATTATTAGTTATGAACCCTCAAAACACAAAACCTACACGGGACACCAAAAAAAAAGAAAAAGAAAGAAAGCACAGTCCAAGAACAGAGATAATAAGCTTCACATAATAATGAAAAGATCAATCACAAAAGAAGCTATACTAGAACTAAGCAAGCAAACAAACAAAGGCAACGCCACCTTAACGAACACCGTCTTCATTGCATTAACTTCATATTACTCCCTTCGCGAAACCATTGGCAACGATATGAAGAATACTTACGAAATGGGAAGTAATCGCCGCTGAAGCTAACGAGAAGTTGATATGATGATACGGAAGGAAGGACAAAGAGAGCTGCCTGCGAGAGACGGATGCGCAATCCGATAAAGACCAGAAGTAGAAAGGGAGAAAAAATAGCCGCAGTGAACACGAAGGGAAGGGGAACCAAAGCAGCAACCACGACGAAGACGACGACGACGATGGAAGAAAAAGAAAGGCGCAATTTGATAGCCGCAAATAAAAAAACAAGTGTCGACAAAAAGGGCGAAAGTGGAAGCAGAAGAAACGCGCGCGATGAGCGCCATCACTGCTTGTAATTAATTGGCCAACGGCTATAGCAGCAGGCCGGGTGTCGAGATCAGCGCTTGCCATGTGGCGCATTCCCGTGATTTTCCCTGTAATTCTTTTACTCCCCACCAATCGCCCGCGATTTCTCCGCACAGTTTTTTTTCGTTCACAAGTTTTATGGATGAGGACGGGAGTGGGGGGTGATGGATGAATGAATGAACGAATGAATGAATGAATGGAGAATTGGATGGATGAAAAGATGAAAGAAAAGAACCCGTACTTAGATGAAAACATGGATTAGCATATGTGAATGAAACCAAAAATGATGCGACACAACAACATGTGGATGAAAAATAGGTCATTTTCATCAGTTCAAACATTGGTGGGATGAAATTGATCATTATCATTGGCCCCATGATGAAATAGAATCATTTTCTTCATTGGTTCCCAACATTAATAAATGAAAATGGACCATGTTTTTCATCGGTTCTAACTTTATAGATGAAATGGATCTTTTTCATTGGCTTAAAACCTGGATGGATGGATGGGTGTATGGATGGAACCATAACTAGATGAAACATGGATTGGCGAATGAATGAACCCACATGAGAACATGTGGATGAAAATGAATCATTTTCTCTAATGGATGAAAATGGATCTCATTAATGGATGACATAGATCAATTAACTCATTTTCATTGGCTCCAAACATTAGTGGATGAAGCTTTTGGATGAAATGTGTCATTTTCATTGGCTCGAACATTAATGGATGAAATTACTCGTTTTTAGTTGCCTACAACATTAATGGATAAAATATAATCATTTCTAATTTGGCTAATTGTTAGTGGATGAAATAACTCATTTTCATGGACTCCCAACATTAACGGATGAAATTTCTCATTTTCCAATTTTGGGCTCAAAGATTTATGGATGAAATAACTCCATTTACAAAAAGAAATCAGTGAAACATAATTGCCGGAGAGAAACATCTGATTTAGTAAATGAATGAAATTTGATGAAAACTTATTTCTGGATGAATTCATCCTGTAGCTCGTATAAGTATCGGTACTGGGTAGCTTACACACTGGTGGGTGTGTTTATGCGAAATGCCGACGTGTTGGGTACTGATTAGTTTTGGTGTTGATGTACGTCCATGCAATATGCCACTTGGCTTTGATTCACTGCTGGTCGAAGTTTTTTGCGTTCACACTCTATTCGATAGCGCTTTTGTTTTAGCGGGATATTTCTCGTCCACTAAGTGTGAAACAGGATAATATTGAACCATCCCTTCCCCCCCGCGCCCCTGCTCCTTTCTCGTTTTCCTTCGTTGTTCTTTGCTGTTGCCCGTGCGGGGTCCGATCGCCACAACCGGAAGTTCGATCGAGAAACCGCTGTAATCATATATTATCATCTGGTTCTGGCTGGACGCTGTTAAAGCCCTGGAGATTCTTTCTTTCGTCGATTTTTTTTTGCTCTTTTTTTGTGGGGGGAAGGGGTGGAAAGACACAGCGTCAAGTTTCAACCAGCTCAGGAGCAGCAAGCACGGACGGACGGACGCCCCCAGGCAATGGCCAACCTGCAACAACATCATCTACCAAAAACCTCCCAATCTTCATGACAAGGTAAGTGGAAAGGTTAGGGTTTAGGGTTTCAAATTCTGCTATTATAAGACGTCAGCATTTACTCCTGAACAGGTTGCCTGGTTTCCTGAAGCTAAGGTTTAAATGGATATGTAAAATTGAGATCTACCCACAGATCCATTTAGCATACCCTAAACCCTAAACCTTAAACCCAATGGGAAAGAAACACGAAAGCTCTAAGCAGTCAATCTGTGTGCATCAAGTCGATCCAACATTTTGATATTGTATCCATGGGTTGATTTGTTGTAAAACCGACAATGTTGCTGTTGATGAGTTTGGTGCCCCTTGGTTTCCTTTTTTTGTAAGTGAGAAGATGTTCAAGCAAGTAGAGATATCTTTAATACTGTGCATCAGAACCAAAACCTCAACTGAAGGGATGAGCATTTGTAGTAGACAGGCAGGTGTCTTTTAAGCTTGTGTGATCAACGGTTGCTCTCCTGGTCAAATAGATGAAGGAGGTACTCCTTAGCGCATGAAGATAAACTGTCTGACATACTTGAAGGAGGCATGAAGCCAAAACTAGTGTGTGCCAACTTCAGCTTCTTGACATGTTATGATCAGTTTATCATGCATATTTTTGGCTGGTCGAATTGCATCATTGTTACAGCTGCAAATAATCTTTGTTTATTACATGAGAAAGAACCAAGTACTCTTGGGTTCACTGTCTGTGTTCCCCATGTATTTCAATTCCCTTGTATTTTGTTTCTTACAGATGCAATACAAGCATTACTTCAATTCTGGGGAGGTCAATACAAGGTATTCGATCCTACATTGTCCTTGATAAAGTTGCGAGTGTGAAATCTAGCTACATATCAATCCATGCACACATTGACCCAGTGAGGCAGTCAGGAAAGGAACTTGGCTTCATCTCCCAGCTCTCATACATGTTTGTCTTAAATCCTTGAGTGGTGGCTGTGCTCCTTTTTTTCAGTTCTTCTGGTCGGTACATGCCCAGCTGCTTGATTACACCCTTGACAAACCACTTGACACTACAAGCTTGCCTGGAACCTGCTGCCCTGCACACACAAACATCCTCAACCAGCAAAGTTGTTCAAGAGTCAGAGGCACTTTTAATAGGAGAAACCATGTTTTATCAAAGCAATCACATTGGTCAACCCTTTCCTATATAAGCAAACTAGATGTTTCTAGATTATTTGCTCACATGGAGTTTCAAAGTTGGGGGGTTGGGGGAAACACAAATTGGCAGCGAGTTAAGATATGCCTATCTCAGAGATGTAGATGGAAAATGTTCAGAGGAATTGCATAGAGAAAGTTCACTCTATATCAATGTACATGATCTATGACAGCCCCTGTTATAAGGAGCTCTGGCCAGAGATTTTGATTGTTGATGTCACTTCCAAGTGTTGCCAACACATGGAGAGAAACCCAACATCATAACAGTGGCTTTGTGCTCACTGATCTCCTTGCAAAGCTCAGGTTACTTTTTGGCCATGTTGAATATTGTCAGCAGTGGCAATGACCATGGTATGTTTTCTACATCATATCAGTGACTTTTTTAGGGGGGAGGGGAGGTATCAAAGTTGTGAAAATCTCAACAAATTTTAGTCTGACTTGGAACAAAAAAATTCTTTTCATGAATTCTTTGGCAAAACAATTAGATGTGAGCAACAGCACTTACTTTGTCCCTGTTTTCTCTTGGAATTACAGTAAAATGCAATAGCAAAGTGGTGAGGCCTTTCATTCCTTTAAAAACTTGTCAGATTGTGCCAAGTGGGTATCAACAGCAGGTTGTTCAGCATAAGGTTCCTGCTAGGCTGTACACATGGCCTTACAAATTTTGTAAGATCCCAACCAGAGTGCCATCAAAATTTGAGTAGGAGAATGGCCTATCTTTTCAACCTTCCAAAGGTCTCAACAAAAGTGTTGTCAAAATTCTGACAGGTTCTTTTTTACAGGGGAAGGAACTATCTTTTGGAATAGTGGACTGAGATTTTTGGTGCTTTCCACTTGGCTTATTGGCCTCATGACAGGTAAGGCAAATCCTAGAAGACAGGCCCTTCTCATATGCAATTTTTTCCCTTTGTATTTGGAGTTCCCTTGTCAGGCAGAATGTTTGCCGAGCATCTTATGTGGTGGAAGAATTCTTACAATCTGTAATGTGTGTAATGCTTGTGCTCTGATTTTTATTTTTTCATTGCCAGGTTAGATGAAAATCTGTTCAGATGCCATTTTCATTATGCCAGATAATGGCAGCCCTCTCGGCTCTTCCATGTTTTTTGATCCCATTGCTCAGGGCTACTGCCCCTGCAGTGGAACCTCAAAACATGGAAGAGCCGAGAGGGCTGCCCCATTACCCTATACTAAAACACCTGCCAGATTTTGCTTAGTAGGCATTTTATATAAAACAAGGTCCATGCTATAATGTTGTACATTGCCTTACAAGACCTCGACAAGTTTTATAAGGTTGCAACTAGTGTTGGCCAGATATTGATTTTTGATCCAGTGGTTGGCTGGGTGTGGGTTAGGATATTGAAACCCGGCATACCTTGTATGAGATTGGATGAGAACTGGTAAGATATCCTATCTCCTTGCTATTAACTTTGCAAATACCTGTCAAGACTTTTGTTGGTCTAGTATCACTTTGGAAAAAAGTAATAGCAAAACTATATTGGGGTATGAAGAACTTGCATTGCATGAGTGCAAGTAGGTTATTTCTAAACCCTAAATCCCTGTTGTCACCAGTAACTAGAAAGCAGAGCCCACAAAATTTTATCTAGACCCTCCTACACATTGACATCATACTAAGTAGTTTCTAGTTTGTGTATATATAAAAAAACCAACCCTTTTGCATGATGGGTGGGTATTAGGTGGTTCTTCTAATAACTACCCCTTATGCATAATAGGTTGGTATTCCCAAAACAATACCTGGAGGAAAATTTGTACCCAGGAGGTATTGTTTACGTATTCAAATCGATCACAGGTGAGCCTAATTGTTTTTCAAAAGCTGGGTATTTGATACCCATCTGTGGTGATTTCTGGCTGGTACAAGGCTGGTGTTTCTTCAGGTCCCAGCTACCTGGCTGGTATTGATCCAAGGTTGGTATTGCCGCAGGTCATACAGTTTGGAACCCAATAATAACAGGACCAGGTATGAAAGGTTTTTTTTTTAAGTACTCCATACTAGGACTATTGCAATATGTGTAGGGTAAAGCATGATGTTGAGAACATGCTGGTCAAGTAGACTTTTTTTGGGGGGGGCAGGTCTTTATTAAAGCTTTTAAAAAGTACCCAATGTTAGAACCAGGCTAATATGAAGATTTTGAAAAGTACCCAATACCGAGACCAGGCTGGTATGTTCAAATGTGGTCCCAACTAGTGCTGGGCAGTTACCTGGTTTGGCTGGTTAGAACCACTGGTTCCAGATCCAGTTCCAGTTAGTAAAAACAAAACTGGAAACCCAATTTTTTTGAAAATTATTTAATTTTTTTTTTTGGGGAAAAAAAGAAAATGTTGTGGGAAAATGTTGTTAACCAGCTGGTTTGAAGACCAGATTACCCAGAACTGGAACTGGAATCAGGTCTGATTTCCATAATCGGAACTGATTTTTTTTTAAAAAATTTCCAAGAACTGGATCAGAACTGGACTCAGGGCTCCCATTTTTTCTGGATCCCGAACCAGAACTGGAACCATTCTTATTTTTAAAAAAGAAAAAAAAACCCCAAGAACCAGAGGTTCTTCATAAAAGTTGAGAACCACCTGACAATGCTGGTCCCAACCAGCAGGGTATCACCAAAATCTGAGAAGTTTTTGAGGAATGGGTTTTCATGGAGAAAGGGGACACGTTTTCTCACCAAACGAAGTAGCCCTTTAATCTTTCTCACTTTTGCATTGTGTCTCTTCACCATCCCTTCACTCCCATATACTGACACTCAACTTTCATTCAGCTTTGGAAACCTCTGCCATCATCATCATCATCATCATCATCATCAGCATCATCCTTCTCCTCCTCCTCCTTCTCCTCCCTTCCTTTGTTGCCAAGGACATCATCAAAATGAGTGGAGTATGAGTGGAATCTGATGTTCAATTTTTTAACTACAATGCCTGTTGGGTCTTTTGTGTAAGGCCCATTTGTAGGAGAGTGGACTGGACTGGACTGGACAGGACAACAAACTGCTATTTTGTGTGAAATGGTGATCACAAGTGAAGAAGGTAAGATGATTATAGTCTTATGGGTTTTTTTTGTTGGGAAGTTGGAAATTATCACCAGGTTCATGTGATGCCATTTGGTCACAAAATGAAACTCCAAGAAAGATCTTGCTAGAGAACTTGGGGTACAATAATTTTGTATCACTCTCTATATCAAGTTGTGATTAATCTTTGCAGCAGTTTTTTGATTGAATGAGTTCATATAAAATGTGTAGCAAGTATGGGTTTGGGTGCAATGTGGAATTAGTTGTTGATGAACAAATTTTAGCTCCCTCCATGACTCGTTCCAGTGCAACAAGCCATTTGAACTTCTTGGTCTTTGGAATTCTGAGAACTGGACCTTTGACTATTGATGTAGGGTGTGTAAAATGTAAAACTCTCTTTCTCCTCTTGCTTTTTTTGGGATGCTTTTGTGGATGTGAGGTTATTTTGTAAATTTGTGATCACATGTCTCTGTCTTCCAATAGATCATGAACAAGAAGATGAAGCTACAGATGGTGCACCCAATCAATCAAAAAAACAAGTTTGGCCCTTGGTAAAAATCTTGAAAGCATTGCCTTCTACCTCTACAATTTTTTTGGTACTCTTCTTCTCTTTCTCAAGTCAATTGCACAACAAGATGCAATTATTGGACTAGAGAAACATGTATCTATCCTATGTAAGTTATATTGTTATCCTTATATTTTCTCCAAAAGACAAGGTCCTCCTTCGCAAAAAGGCTTACCTCCTGTTCATTGGAGATGTCCAATGGATTTGTACATCCTAACCTTTTTTCCTCACATTTTAGCATGTTGATATGGTTTGAAAACAGCTATCACCGGTACTTAAAGGATGGCGAGGCATAGCTCATTATCGCACTTGGACCCGTCGTTGCATTCTTCAGAAAGAGTATAATCTCACATTGGTTCACCAATTTGAGCTTCCACTTATTCAAAATGTAAAACTCCAAAAAATAATTTGATATCCCAATTAAGGAGGAGTTTGTGTACTTAAACTCTAGTTGATAAAAAGTCAAATGAGGTTATATGTGCTCTAATTCTGTTGTGCAAAAGAACCACTTCATGAATGGAATTTTTCAAAGAAACACCAATATACAAATGACATCGATGTTTTGACACAAAATTTCAATTATTGTTCTATGCATGAATCATTGATTTATTGATGAATGTCAGCATTGAAAGTCATGTGCAAAAGTGTGCTAAACCATAGGATACACTTTTATATCCGACCATTGAGGTCCAAGTTTCTAACATTGTGTTGTGACGGATCTAATTGTTTTGTGTGGTTGCACCTTGTATATATAGCTCGGAGGATCGAAATCAAAATGAATTGTATCTCTTGGAAGAATTGTTGACTGATGTCAAGTTTATATGTGACCTCCCTCTTGCAAAACGATTAGAAGTGAACCCCAAATCATTCCATGTGATCAATATCATGAGTGTTATTTGCATCCATATTGGCATCCTATCTATGTACCAATAACATGTTGTAATGTATGAGGATGATTAGGTGTTTTTCGTCATGATAACTAGAAATTTTATTCATATGATTTCTTATTTATGGGTGCAAGCATGATAAAGTAAATAATAGTTCATTCATGATCCTTGATAATTTTCCAAAAAGTAAAGAAGCGCTTCTTGAATTTTTACCTTCAATTGTTGGAATCACAGGCTTGTAAGCTATTAGGTTATGAGAAGTATGAAGACGGTGAAAAAAGTAAAGTCTTTTTTTCACTCATGTACCAAGTGCTTGTGTTTTAACCAAAATATCAACAAAGCTTCCAAGCTAATTCTAAATTCAAACCTTCCTTCCCCATGAATTTGTTCATTTGTTTCCCGAAAAACAAAAAAGCAAAAAAAAAAAGAATAATTGTCTTCCTAGTGTAGTTTTCTTTCAACATTAGTATTCTACATACAAAAGTCACACATGACATTTCCAGATGAAAACCCTAAGTTTGTTGGGTTTGTAGTTTACAAGCAAGGGGACAATGGTACTTTGTTCTACATCATATTTACAGGATCGATCAAGGTATTTCAAGTATGCTTGTTCTTTTTTTCGAAAAACAAATGTGCAAACCAACACTTCGAAGTTTTGCACTTGATTTCACAGTTGTGGAAGCTAGCAAGTCTAGTGAAAATTTGAATGTTTGATCCAATTCCTCATTAGTTTGATCATGGGTTTTGTAATGAAAAATAAATCAACAACAATGTCAATTGGAAAAATCCCAAATGACCATAATCAATTGTTGCTACTAGATCATTAAATTATACAAAAAATTTGGATTTTTGGGGATGTTTTGGAGTGTGTCATTTTAGTTGAAACTTATACAATTGTTTTTCCCCTAATTATGTTTGGAGCATGTATTGCAGTCTAGTGTATGGACTCAAGGGGTTCAAGATGATGTGGTTACAATCATTCAAGCAGGCAAGTGGTTTGGTGATAGAGTGCTAGAAACAGACAACCTTTTAAGGTAAGATGACATAGAGCTACTAATCCATAACACAATAACAAGCAAATTGGGTGTCTAAATATGTGATGCTTGAAAACATCTTCTTGAGTCATGATAGTGCACACACACACACAAAAGGCAAAAAATGACCCCAAAAAAAAAGATGAATCTTGTCCTATATTTTGTCCAACTCAATATATTTTTTCGCAAAAATAGTGAAGAGACTTGTCAAGGCATGCAACTTAATCACATTTGGTTTAAATGAAGCTTGGATCTATATGAAAGTAACAAACAAATGCCATCACATGTGAGTAGCGTTGTAACCATTGTGTATGATCATAACTTGTCTAATTAAAACAACTTCATGGGTGTGTGTGTGTGTGTGTGTGGGGTTTATTCAGGGAATCAACCACCTCCGCCCGTGAGAGGGTAAATTCAACTTCATTCATTTCATTTCTTTTGAATTAAAATGAGACCATTGAAATCCTTATAAGTAAAATTCAAATACACATTATGAGTTTGGTGTCAACTCTTTATGTCTAATTACTTCTTTGGGTTCATTTCACTTTGACCAATTTGAGGGAGTGAAAGTGAAATTATATATTTAAAACTCTTAAACATAACCTTTTTTTTCTAAAAAGAAATTACTTAAAAAATAAAATTTCTAATCGATGTTTTGTCATCAGTAATTCATGTTCTCACAATGTCAAGAATTCGAGTTGTGTGTATAGACTGAGTTGATTACACTAAGTAAACAAGCTTATGAGAAAATTCTTGACATACAAAAGACACCGGATCTTCAAGAGCGAATTAACTTTCTCAAGGTCATGATAATCCCTCATTATTTAAAACATTTTCATTACAAATGTCAAATTTTTTACCAATCTTAAGCTTAGTGTATATGATATTATTCATTTATTTAAAGAGTAAGTTATTACATTTATGTGTTGATTTTCTTGGGAAAATTTGGGGCAATAGGTTGTTCACTTGACTTCCTATTGCACAGAGTATTCCAACATTTTACGGGGTGCCAAAACAAAGCTTGAGATGTTTGGCAAATGTGCTGTCCAATCGCACCTATAGTAAAAATCGAGGTATGTTTTTGAACAAAATACACAAAATGTGAGTAGTTTTGTTGTGATCAAGCATAACACAAATTGGAACAAACCCATTAAATATAGTAATTATAGTAATGACATATAATTAAATGTCAATCACTTGCATCATTAGGTGAAAATATTAAGATTTGTAATATTTGATTTTGAAAAAGTTATTAAATTGATTCTTGGGTGGAATTGAAGGAGTTTTTATGAAATTCACATTTTTTGTGTCGAGATTTCATAGAGTTTATTTTGGAAATTTGATGTGAATGTGTGGGCAGTTATCACTTTTCAAGGAGATGATGCTGTTGAGATGCATTTCATAAAGTCAGGGGAGTGTAGAGTAAGTTTTTTTTTTGTGTTTCAAATCTCTTATGTGAATGTAGCTGGTTGTAGTCTTAAACAAAAAATGTGAAGAGTAATAATTTGTGAAAATAATTGAAGGTTTTACCAAAAAATAAGGTTGTGAAACTATCTCTTAATGTATCCTTTAAATTTGTAAAATTATTTAAAACTTGGTTAGCATGACACTAATTTATTTGAAAAATTTGGATTCCTTAAAGCTATTTTCTCATGTGGTTTTGTAGGTGATCATGGAGGTCCATAACAATAAGTTGTTTACACCATTACCCAAAGCTTCATGCTTCATCTCACAATATTGGTACCTTTTTGTTTTGCTCTTTTGATATACGATGGGAATATTATTTAGACAATTTCACAATACAAGTTTTAGATTTAGAATCATCAAATGATGCCCCTTCGCCATATGAGGAATGCAAAAGCATGAAATTACCTAACTTGTCATCTATGTAATTATGAACCGCGTCAAGTTACAACCCGCTTTTAGAATTTGCAAATAATCATAAAGTAGATGAATAAATGAGATTTTGTTAAAAAACAAAAAGTTAATGCAAATTATGATGTCTAAATACGGTTAAATGAAGTACAAAATTATGATCCATGTTGTTTATTTGCTTAATTTTGGTAAAATTGTTGTAAAGTAAGTATCATGAGTCACATATTATAATGCATTAAATTACAATTTCAAGTACATGGATTACAACTACATATGCATTTATTACTCATTAAATTGTGCTTATATACAATTCCTAATTTCTTCACCCAAATGAAAAAGTCCAATAATGGCCTAAAGTGAACATGATTGTAAGTGGATCTCTTGCATTTTTTGAGGTATAAAAGTATAATCCTTGTGTGTGGATATAGGCCCACAACACACCACAAGTGCAAAGAAGAACCTTATAAAAATATTGTAGGAAGGCAACAACACCCATTAACCAATGTTGGATCCGAGGGTCAACCCAAAAGAATTTCAAAAAGGTTACCTTCTAAGTTGGGTGCAGCTTTACTACAAAGCCCTGATGCAATTTACAAATTAATCAAACACAAAAGAAAACAAACCTTGTCTTCTTCTCATAGCCATCAACCAAGTCGTTCTAGTTTTCACAATTATAGTGGGCATATTATAAAACAACCATTTAGAAGACAATCTAAACGTGCCACGTATAGCCATTTATCACGTCTTTCAACTCGATCAACAATTGATGCTCGTCGATGGACTTCCTCAAGCACCACCCAAATTGCTAACCCAATTCGAATGAATCAACAAAATATGGTGACTGATGATCATCATCTTAGAAAGGGTAGCAAATTGATGGCTCTAGAAAGTGTAATGGCCAAATGGGGCTCACCTAAGGGATCGATGGAAGTTAAGGCACGAGCTGACATCCAAGAATTGGGTGGAGGACCAATAGCACCACATTGTGGTGTATCACATTCTAGACGACATTCCAAGAGTTGGCCATTTCTTAAAGAAATGGATGAAATTGGTGATAGTTGCATAGAGACTCCTAGATCGTCAACAATACAATTGTATGTGAGAGATGCTAATGGCACAAGACGACGAAGGAAACAAAAGTACACACTTCGTTCTTTCTTGAAAGAATTTGAGAAGAAAGAGCAAACACAAAAACAATTGGAATTCTCGGGAAAGGGACATCGTTTGTGGCAAATGGGTATGATGGGGGAGGGAATTATGCCTGTAGTTGTTGGAGAGAAGGATGCATACTACAAACAACAATTTCACAATTGGGCGCAATATGTCATCAACCGCGAAAGGAATTTGTTGTCATTCAATGTTATTGCTAATACAACGATTAATGCACCAAGTTTCATTCCCGGCTTAGCTTCAGAAGTGGTCATGAAATTGCAACAAGGCAAGCTTCAAAAGCATGTGGATCATCAACAAGGAAAACCTTCCAAACTTTCTCACTCAAATAATAAGGTGAAATGAATGGCATGAAAAAATATGGGACTTGGAAAAAAAATTATTGCAACACAAACTTTTTGTGTTTGTTGGATTTTTGTGTCATTAATTATTCCTTGCCTTCAAAATTTCTCATCTCATGGTGTTCACTTCTTCAAGGCTATATATATACAATGTAAATGAAAACATAATCTTCATGTGTACCCAATTGCAATGCAAATCTACCAAATGGGTTTTGACAAATTTTTTGAACTAGACTAATTTTTACCAACTAATTATATACAATTGAAATTAATTTTGAGATGCCCAGGAACCCATAATTCTTGACATCGGGGCTTTACATCCCGGCCAATATTTTGGAGAGGTTTTTGCATTTTGCATTCAACTTTGTAATTTCTTACTTATTATTTGACCAAATAGTTAATGATTTTTTGTTAAATACATTAATAGTTTATAGATATACTTTTTTGCATCATATGTAGCTTTTGTTGGACATAGTTTATGTTTTCACTTTAATTGGATACGGAAATTTTTTTAAAAGAAAAAATGAATCATTTTTTTGGAGTGAGTCACCTTATTAACACATTAGTTTTTTCCTTCCTTAATTTTCCCCTAATGTAGAGGGGCCTCGTTAAACGTACCAAAAGGGCGGCAAGTATTGTGGCCGTGACCATAGTGCAAACATTGGTGTTATCCAAGTGGGACTTCCATAGACATTGTGATCCAAACATTATCAAAATCCTTTCCGAGAAAGTACTAAGTCTAAACCCTAAAACACACTCATTCTTGTCTTACAAAGTACTAAATCTAAACCCTAAAACACACTCATTCTTGTCTTACAAAGAATGAATTTTAGCTTTAATTCATCATTAAGCCGCAGTAAATATGAACAAACTATATAACAAACCCAACTATTGATGCAAAAAGAGTGATTTTAGCTTTAATTCATCATTAAGCCGCACTAAATATGAGCAAACTATAGCAAACCCAACTATTGATCCAAACCCGTGTGATGAATATTTTGAGGTTGTGAATCCTATTTTGGCATTTAGAAAGTGATCATCTTCCAAACGAAGTAGCGTGCATTACATGTATTTCCAATTATGTAACTATATGAATTCCATTTATTTGGTAAAAATTAAATGGTTCCATTTCCATATATACCTATGTAAATCACCAAATGCAAACTATGCATAATACTTAATAATAGTAGTAGTATCGTATTAATAATTTCTTGATTGCTCAAGTTCACATGTTGATGATGACATGGTATATAATGTATGTGATTAGACTTACAAAAAGGGGAAACATATTTTCAAGCAATATTTGAAGACACGCAAATGGGAAAAATACAAGGTAAAAAAAATACAAGGTTTTTATCTTCACGTTCAATAAATTTTATTTTATTTACTAATTATTTTTTAAAAACTATGGAATGTTTTTGGAACTTGTTATTTATTTTTTTATTTTTATTTATTTTCTCTCTCTCTCTCTTTCTTGTTTTTTGGACATGTAGAGGAACTTAGTGGATGATGTAAAGCAAGCTAAGAAACTTCGCATTAGACTTCGAGTTGGGCCACGGCCCATTCGTGTCTTACCAAACCCACATGGAACAAAATTTGATCTCCCCAAGAAGGAGTGGTTGTTCAAGAAACTATGATACACACCTCCAATTCAAATTCGGTTCGCTCCAAAAAATTTAATCTAATTTCTTTTAAGAATGTGAATGAAAAATCTTGCATTTGACCATAAATAATTGTGATCTTGAATTTTTAAGAAAACAATTATATATGAAATATTCAATGGTATTATCATCCATAGTTATGGTGGTTATGCATTTTAGATCAATAACTAAAAGGTCAATAAAAGTTGCAATAGTTTTAATATCCCAAAAAGCTCTTTGTATTCTATTTTTTGGGTTTTTTGGTTTTTTTTTTGTTCCTTCTCTCTCTCAAAATTTTCATGCTTACATAAGTAGATTTTGCCACATCATTAGGATCTTTGTAAACTAGTAGTACTTGCCTAAACCCTAAACCCTAAATTGATCATGAAATCAATTAGTTGCTACTTTTGGGTTGTTGTTTATTTCTCTCTCTTTTCTATACAAAGATTTGCCAAACAATCCAAAAGGTCCATGGGAAATTTTTTTTTGGGTATTTAGGTATTCTTGGTTCCAAACTTGGTTATCTTTCTCTGCAAAAGATAAAGTTGTATATATATATATATATATATATATATATAATTTTTAATTTTTTAATTTTTTTAATTAAAAAAAATTATGGGTGTGCTTTATTCCTGTAAAGAAAAATAAATTCCTTTAAAACTCCCTCAAATATGCTGAGTCCTACCTAGGGTTTGGGTTTGGAGTTTCACTGGGTTTTTAGGGTTTGAGGTTCTTGTGTTTGTTGCAGTTGCAGAGGTTTTTAGGGTTTGGTGTTGTTCGTTTTGTCAGGAAGAAGACGACAAGGAGGAGGAGGAGGAGGAGGAGGACGTCTGCGTGCAATTCTACTTCTGTGCTGCACACAATCGGTTTGGGTGTCTATTGTTCGTAGTTAGCTCCGTGTAGAATTTTTTTGTAGATATCTCTTCCTTTCGAAGAAGAAAGATTGATGGCAACTTGTTGTTCAGAGTCTTGACTTTTTCACTAATTCTTCGTAGTTTTGGGAGAGACAGAGTTCCTTTTGTGGATTTCTCTTGAAGAAACGTAATCAAGAAATTATGTGAGCTTTGCGCAACTGTGTGTAATTTGTGTCCCTATTTTCTTATCTTTCGTTGCATTCCTCTCTGGTTTGTTCTGTTTCGTGTGTGTGTGTTTTCGTGGGAGGGTTTCCTGATGTCGTGCCCTAATTGAAGGGGAAGGATTTGACAATGGTGAATCTGAAGATTCGATTGAGTAATAAGAGCGGGTCGAGTCCGGGCATTGTGAAGAACGAGACTGCAAATGGGTCGTCGGTACCCATCATCTCCTCTTCTGGAGCGGATTTGGAAGGTGTTCCTTCTTCTTCGGTTCTTCCACCCCATCTAGTGGGGGAAGACTTGGCATTGGCGAAGGGCCTGGGGACCGTGAGCACCGATTCTTCTTCTTGTGTCATCAACCTTGTGGGAGTTAAAGCTCGGCGTCGACCAGGTGACAAAGTCCATATCTGCGTGCGTTGCAATTTCCCCATCGCTGTATATGGGCGTCTGGTATGGTTCTTCAACCCTAATTATAATCCTAACCCTAAATCGTTTTCCTACCACTCTAAAGTCTGCAGGATCATGGACCTTGTTTTTAAGGCTTGAGGGAATACTCTTGTTGAGCATTGGAAAGAGAGCTTTGCATATCAACATAGTATCAAAGTTTTGGCGCAGGAAATTTTGGATCAAACCCTTATACTCATAGTAGGCTTTGATGATTTTCGCAGATTTTTTTTTCTTTTTTTTTCGGTATGCATTCTGCCAACTCACAAGAAAGATTCTGTGGTTTCTTTGGTTGTGGGGGTTGGGTGGGTTGTAGGATCCCTGTGAGCATGTTTATTGCTTGACATGTGCCAAGCTTGATTCTACCTGCTTCTTGTATGCTCTTCTTCCCCTCAACGAAACAACCCCCTTGAATTTTTCTTACACAAGAGAGAGAGGTCCCTATTGTTTTCCTGGTGGTGAACCATTTTTGACTGGGGATTACTCCACATGTACAGTTTGAAAGAAATCATGTCTGTCTTAATAACTCTAAAGAATTAAGTTGTGAAATGTATGTGCAATGTTTTCCCAAGTCCAAGATTTAGCTGTTTATTTATTTCCATTAGAAATGGAAATTGAAACAGCACTTGATGCCTTCTTCTTTTTCACTTCTTTTCCATGTTTCTGGATTTGGAGCAGATGTGATGAACGGGTGGTGAGGATTCAGAAGATGGATGTCCTTGAGGGGATATTTATTTGTGGGGCCCCATCTTGTCTTCGGTCATTTCTTGCCCGACCAGACTTTGAGTGGCATGTAGCCGATTCACATGGGCCTCTTCTGCATCCTGAGCCTGATCAAACTTTCCCATTCCAGTCTCCAGTTCCATCCAATCCTCCTCTCACCCCAATTCCACAAGCCAAGGTACTTGTAATTTTTTCTTCTCCAATTCATTTTTTAATTATTTAATTGAAAGCATATAAGCTTTGTTTCCATCACTCTGGCAGTTGGTTTTTCATTTGAGATTAGTTTTCCTTTTGGTTGTTTGCTTAGCTGAACACAAGTTGCATTTGCACTTTTGTGGAGTGGAACCCCAATTCAGATCAGGGTCTGTAGGGAGACCACATAGTGAAAACTTAGAACAGAATGAGAACATGGGGACTGTGGTTTCTGATCCCTGCGTAGTGGTTGGGATGTGTGTTGACCAGAGAAATGAGAAAACTCTCTTCATGGCTGCTTGAATTAAAGCTTCACTTCCATAGTGGATAGTTAAGATCAATACTGGAAGAAACCACAATGTGCTCAAGACTTGGTTCTTTTCTTTTTAACCTTTTTTGCAGGTGCAATCACAGCAAGTTGTTACAAGGCACCCAGAATCTCCAGCCAATCTTTCTCAAACCCGTCCCTCATCAACTGCCTCACCACATATCTTGTTGCCCAAGAAGGATGAAGCTGCTCAAAGGAAGCCTCCTAAAGTTTTACGTCAAGACTCGCAAGGGGGACAAGCAAGGCCAATTCCAGAGCTCCATTTACCAGACCAATTCCCTCATCATCGTGGAGGTGACCACCAGAATAAGGAGGAATGGGGGCATGAAAAGGAACTACAGGACAAGGATTGGGATCGTCAACAGCATCGGCATAAGGAATGGGAAATGCAGAATCAAAGTGAGCGAGAACGTGAGTGGGAAGTGCATGGCCCAGCCCCACATCCAGCTTCTCGGGAACTCCAGAACTCAGGTGACCGGCATATTGTGGCAAATCAAGCCCCTGTAATGCTCCCTCCACCGCCCCCATACCCTCCTCCAAATTACCCTCCTTCATTCCCGCTGCAACAAGATGGGAACATGTTTCCTCCTCACTTTGAAGCTCCAAGATTCCGGCCCCATATGCCAATGCCTCCATCAGGGCTTCCAGGAGCTCCTGAGTACCAAGAGATTCCACCTCGCCCAGCACATCCAGGCATGCCAATGGGCATGCCACAAGAGGCTGAACGTGGACCAAACCTGCAGGATGCATTTGGACAGAATGGACCTCGACCGTATTTCCATGGGGATTTCAGTCCAATGAATATGCATATGGGTGTTCCTCCAAGGTTTCATCAAGGTGCACTACCTCCACCTCCACCTGGACCTCCTCCAAAGAGACCAAAATTTGGTCAAGGGGGTGAACCTTTACTGGACTATGGTTGGGTAGGTGGAAATCCATCCCCTAATTTTGGGGGCCCTGGGGCCCATGGGTTTCCTGGATGGATACCACCCTCAAACACTTGACTGACTCTATGAGGCAGGCAAAGGTTTTTTGTGTCCTGGGACCTTTTTTTGTTCCAAATCCTGGAACCCAATCAACCTGAACTGTTGGTAAAGGAACTGTGCTGATCAGAAGTGATTGGTGCTTTGAACTGGCCAATAGTCTCATCTGAAGTAGTTGTTCTTTTCAGCTCTCAATGGTTCCATTGAGTTTCACATAGTTGCCTGTTTAGCTGCGGGAATGGTGTTCATAGAATGGCTCTGTTCAATCTGATTTTTATTTTTTCCTGTTGGCACCCAATGGAGATAATTCTGGCCCTTCTGTCACAACTCATTGACATTTAGGTGTTGACATTTACTGTGTGTGAAAGCTCTCTGAAGGGGGTTAACTGAAGGGTTTGTGAACACTGGAGGTCAAATGGAAGAACGATTTCTTGATGACCAAGGTAGCCTTCAAAACTCTCCAGTAGATGTTTAAATGTTCTTTTCAATATCAAGACCCATGTGTTTTGGCATGTGAAATGCCTTGCACGGGCAACAACACTGAAAGAACCCAAGGATCTCTGGGGTGGTAGTGGGTGAATCCAAAGAACGGTGTCTCCCCGCATTTGTTCTTTCATGTTATTTTTTGGTAATTTATGCATGTGCATACAATGTGTGCAAATTGTGGGGCTTGTTTGGTATTGACTTGTTAATAGCAGTTTGCTTTTGTAGAAATTCTTATAATCTTTTGGACCTTCATCCATAGAAGAGAACACGAGTAAAAAGTACTCTATTCGATGTGATGAACTCTTAACATTTAGTTGGGAGATTTGGACATGCAGCAAGGTAATCAAGAATGCCCATTTCTTGGGGGACTTTGTTTCACTCTAGCCCGCAAGGCACGATTTTCATTCAAAACTTGGTATGGAAATTTACATCCATCCATGTGAAATGTGTTTACAAACTGTTTTGGTCATAAATGATGCAATTTCAAGTGGATTTATTGGATTTGCATCCACCTGAACTTGATTCACTTGAGCCATAAATGAAAAATGTTCTTTCATTTGTAGTTGTCTATTGATACAATTTCAAAAAGGGAATTGTTTGGATTTGATACCAATGACTTTGATGTTTGGGTAGGTTACAAGTAGTGTCATGTCAGGTCACTCACACATCATGTGCTCGGGAGTGATCTTACATGGCATAAGACCTTGCTGCCAAAGGCCTTACTTAGAGCATCTCCAGTGGTGCTTGGGTATCTGATCCTGCACAGTAAAATTGGATGAAGAAAATCCAACACATCCTGGTTTGGCTCAGGAAAATCGTTTTGGCTCAGCAAAATGGCATAGGCTGCCGGTAAAAACGGCAGCAGCGCCGTGTACCTGCAGAAAAAGTGTAATACATATGATCTAACTGCTGCTCAGTGTTTCTGATTGGTCCATCATAATGATTGGTCCAGGTGGTTCGCTATTAGTAGTCTCCCACCTATTTGCTGTCCCAGTTTCAGTGTTATGGGTGGGGTTGCAAAAGAGTAAAATAACTAAACTTGGATGTGAAAAATATTTTTTTTCACAGGGTTGCGTACTGAGCACTGGTGGAGCATCTCCACCCCAAAACTGTAAACAACTCCTTGATGTTAAAATAGAATAGTGTATAATGATCACCGTCCCCACCCACAAACATCATAAAAGTCCCTCTAAAAAGTCAAAGACCATTTATGTCTTTACATATGGACGAGTAATAGTCACTGTCCACATCCATAGTAGAAAAAGGATTTTTGAAGGGTTAAAATGACCACTGCAAAATGGACCATCAATACAGGAGTGGAGCAGGTTTTGATACTATCATGTTGCAAGATTTAGTGAAAAGGGGTGTTTGCAGGTGTGGGGTGGATATGCCCTTACCCTGCAATCCATGGAGGCAAATATTTATGCAGGTAAGTTGTGGACACATGACGATAAGTACATACCATAGTACCTAGCCTGGTTAGGCATCAATTAATTATTTTGGAAAATTTTCCCAAATTCCCCCAAAAATGCCTACCTGCCATGCCAAAAATCTGAAAGTAACTCTCAAGCACACTAGCTTCATTATTTAGTAATCATTTACTGCAGAAAGTAAATGACAAAACTATTATTATTATTATTATTATTATGCACCTTCCTGCTGGACAAGCCTAGCTAGGGATAGTAGGAGTGCAACCCACCACCATGGCACTAGAGCTTTCCTTCCTTTAGGCATTTGCGAAGAAACTAGCAAGTTCCGAGGCATGAAGCTTCTCAAGTTACAAACTCAACACACTCATGATTCTCATGGAACATGTTTTTGACACAAAATGCATGTCAAGTGAGTACTTATTCCGGGAACAACCCGCTCCTTAGGTCTTGGGCATTACCCTACATAAATTTTTTTTTAAAAAGAGTGTTCTTGCCCAGAAGAAGCAATATGCACAAGTTTTCATTACCTTGATGGAAGCGCCTTTGAGCAATGGATTTCACCATCACTTGGGGGGAACTTCCAAGTGATTCTTCAGCCTTATGGAATTTTGGCTTTGCTTTGGAAAGGACATGAATTGTTGTATGTCATATTATCCATTTGGATGTGATAAAATGATCAACTTTAGGTATGTAGTTTGTGAGTTGGGAGTGGCCAAATCTCCCCAAAATCCAAGTATCGTAGTACTTTGGCGAATTTGGCACACGAATGTTGAATAATTAATTTAACTTTAGTTTCCTGGTTTGGCACTTGGGTTTTTTAATTCTGAAAATTTTGACAATTTTTTTTTTAATTATAAAATATCTTTGTTTCAAACTACTTTGAACTATTTTCGAGCTCAGGTGGATCTCTAATTAGTAATATCCTCCCTTCAAGATGACCAAAAAATCAAATTTTTACATCTTAAGCAACCTTTTTTTGAAATTTTGACAGATTAAATTTTTTTAAAAAAATAAACATTTCAACATATTAAAAAATAATTTAATTTGTGCCAAAGCCGCCAAGGTACTACGATATTAGAATCTCAAGGTGTTTGTTTTTTGGTAGCTGATGGATGGCCATTGGCTAGATTTTGGTTCTCAAGATCGTGCATGACGATCCATTGGGGATGAGGAAGTGGAGAATCAAAGCAACAATAACATGTTTCTTGGATTGCACAATTGTGGCTCCATGTCTTGTGGTTGGTCATTTGTTGGATAATAGAAAGAATATTACAAGCTGCCCCCAATGAACCAAAATGTGTTTCGAATATTCAACAAATGGCAAAAGGAAAAGCCCAAAATGTGTTTCGAATATTCAACAAATGGCAAAAGGAAAAGCCCAAAATTTGGTCTCAACTTCACTCATCTCATGCCCATGCACTTTTTCCATGCTTCAATATAAGTTCACCATAATTGATATGAATCAAACTATAATCACACCTCTCCTATTCACTAGATGAGGTACCTCACAAGTTCAATTTTTATTTATTTATTTATTTATTTATTGCAATGAGCCAATTTGATTGGCCCATCACTCAACAAAAAATGAAATTATGAAGGCTCCCCAAAATAGAGTTCTATTATGGAGTATAGAGTTCCTCCCCTTTGGCCCACCTATATAGGTGAAAGGAGGACAACATTTGCCAAAGCATACGGGATAAAGGTGAGGTGCAATGGAGAAAATGCTTGGGAGCAATTTGGGGAATTTGGGCAACTTGATGGGAACTTGATGGGAACATAATGAGAACACATTGGGAACTAGGGAAAAGTGGAAAAAGAGCATCCCCTCCCCCCACAACTTAAAAGGAAAAAAAGCAAGGCACTTGAGTGCATTCTTGGGCCTTCCCATTGGTTGCATGAAATTTCTCTTCCCAAAAGAGTTCGTCGCCATTTTTGGCCTTGGCTAATACGCCTTGCAAAGAAGACCTCTCCTATTGGTTAATACGCCTTGCAACGAAGACCTCTCCCATTGGCTAATACGCTTTGCAAAGAAGACCTCTCCTATTGACTAATATGCTTTGCAAAGAAGACCTCTTCAAGAAATGTTTTTTTTGGAAGACAAATGTGTTGAGCTACCCCCTCGAGATTACATTACATGAATTGACACATTCATCTATTGCACAACTTTTAAAACTTTGCAATTTCCTTGAATGTTTCCCATGTGGAAGTGTAACCAAAGTCCTACACACACACACAAAAAAAAAAAAAAAAAAAAAAAAAAAAAAAAAAAAAAAAAAATTTTTTTTCTTTTAAAAAAACAAAACCAGAACCAATTTAGCAAACCCAAAAAAACATGGCAAAAAAAAAAAACCAATCACACCATATTAAATCCTA